>Ga0065721_10049911_pt1 | contig 25512 bp, 26 predicted proteins | sample Mesricmetagenome_FD_59108 | JGI IMG/M metagenome (GOLD analysis project Ga0065721, IMG submission 59108) | Mesophilic microbial community from rice straw/compost enrichment Sample: eDNA_1 v2 (version 2) | ecosystem: Engineered > Solid waste > Grass > Composting > Bioreactor | place: USA: Davis... | reverse complement strand
GAGCCCCTGCCCGTGCCGGTGGTGCGGCTCGTCATGGCACTCAAGCTCGCGAGCCTCGCCCAGGGCGCCTCGGGCATCCGCTGGAGCACCGTGGAGCATCTTGCCCGCTGCCTGGAAGCGGGGCTCGTCCCCGTCATTCCTGGCCAGGGATCGGTGGGCGCCTCGGGGGATCTCGCGCCCCTGGCCCATATGACGGCGGCCCTGATGGGCGTCGGCGCCTTCTCGGTGAAGGGCAAGACGGTTCCGGCCGAGACCGCCCTGCGCCAGGCGGGCCTCGAACCCCTCGTCCTCGGCCCCAAGGAGGGCCTTGCGCTCCTCAACGGCACGCAGGTTTCCACTGCGCTTGCGCTCGCGGGCCTTTTCGAGGCGGAGCGGGTGTTCCAGGCCGCCCTCGTGACCGGAGCGCTCGCGACCGATGCCGCGAAGGGTTCCGACGGTCCCTTCGATCCCCGCATTCAGGAACTGCGCCGCCATCGCGGACAGATCGAGGTGGCGGCTGCCCTGCGCGCCCTGATGAGCGGCAGCGCGATCCGCGCCTCCCACCTCACCAATGACGAGCGGGTGCAGGACCCCTATTGCCTGCGCTGCCAGCCGCAGGTGATGGGCGCCGTGCTCGACCTGCTGCGCCAGGCCGGCGATACCCTCGCGACCGAGGCGAACGGCGTGTCGGACAACCCGCTCGTGTTCTCCGAGACGGGCGAGGTCATCTCGGGCGGCAATTTCCACGCGGAGCCGGTGGCCTTCGCGGCCGACATGATCGCTATGGCGTTGTGCGAGATCGGCTCGCTCTCCGAGCGGCGCATCGCCATGCTGGTCGACCCGGCGCTCTCGGGCCTTCCGGCCTTCCTCACCCCGAAGCCCGGGCTCAACTCCGGCTTCATGATCCCGCAGGTCACGGCCGCCGCTCTCGTGTCCGAGAACAAGCAGCGCGCCTATCCGGCGAGCGTCGATTCCATCCCGACCTCCGCCAACCAGGAGGACCATGTGTCGATGGCGACCCATGGGGCGCGGCGTCTCGTCCCCATGGCGCAGAACGCCGCGAACGTGATCGCGATCGAGCTTCTGGCCGCCGCGCAGGGCTGCGACTTCCATGCGCCCATGCGCTCCAGCGAGGCCCTCGAGCGCGCCCGCGCGCTCTTGCGCTCCAAGGTGCCGCACCTGGACGACGACCGGCACATGGCGCCCGAAATGGAAGCAGCCGCGGCCCTCGTGACCTCCGGGGCGCTCGCGGAAGCGGCCGGTCAGGCGCCCCTTCCGTCCGTCACCGGGAGGCAGCCGTGACATCTGCTCCCTTCGCGCCCTGCCCTGCATTTTCGACCTATCCGGCCTGAGAGAGGAACCGCCCATGCACCGCATCGACAATGCCCGCGTGATCCGTGCTGCGCACGGCACTGATCTGTCGGCCAAGAGCTGGCTCACGGAAGCGCCCCTGCGCATGCTCATGAACAACCTCGACCCGGACGTGGCCGAAAAGCCCAGCGAGCTTGTGGTCTATGGCGGCATCGGCCGCGCCGCACGCGACTGGGAGAGCTTCGACCGCATCGTCGCGGCCCTGAAGAATCTGGAAGCCGACGAGACGCTCCTCGTGCAGTCGGGCAAGCCCGTCGGCGTCTTCCGCACCCATCCGGACGCGCCGCGGGTGCTCATCGCCAATTCCAATCTCGTCCCGCACTGGGCGACCTGGGACAAATTCCACGAGCTCGATCGCAAGGGGCTCATGATGTACGGCCAGATGACCGCCGGGTCCTGGATCTACATCGGCAGCCAGGGCATCGTGCAGGGCACCTACGAGACCTTCGTGGAGGTCGGCCGGCAGCATTACGGCGGCGACCTCTCCGGCCGCTGGATCCTCACGGCGGGCCTCGGCGGCATGGGCGGCGCGCAGCCGCTCGCGGCCACCATGGCGGGCGCGTCCTGCCTCGCGGTGGAGTGCCAGCCGAGCCGCATCGAGATGCGCCTGAAGACCGGCTATGTCGACCGCCGGGCCGACAGCCTCGACGAGGCGCTCGCCCTGATCGAGCAGTCCTGCCGGGAGAAGAAGCCCCTCTCGGTCGGCCTTCTCGGCAATGCGGCCGAGATCTTCCCCGAGATCTACCGCCGTGGCATCCGCCCGGACGCGGTGACCGACCAGACCTCCGCCCACGACCCGATCAACGGCTATCTGCCGAAGGGCTGGAGCCTCGCCGAGTGGGAGGCGAAGCGCGAGAGCGATCCCAAGGCGGTCGAGCACGCCGCCAAGCGCTCCATGGCCGAGCACGTGCGCGCCATGCTCGACTTCCACAAGGCCGGCGTCCCGACCCTCGATTACGGCAACAACATCCGCCAGATGGCCAAGGAGGAGGGCGTGGAGGACGCCTTCGCGTTCCCGGGCTTCGTGCCGGCCTATATCCGCCCGCTCTTCTGCCGCGGCATCGGTCCGTTCCGCTGGGCGGCCCTGTCGGGCGATCCGGAGGACATCTACCGCACCGACGCCAAGGTGAAGGAGCTCCTGCCGGACAACAAGCACCTGCACAATTGGCTCGACATGGCCAAGGAGCGCATCAAGTTCCAGGGCCTGCCGGCTCGCATCTGCTGGGTTGGTCTGGGCGACCGCCACCGTCTCGGCCTCGCGTTCAACGAGATGGTCGCGAAGGGCGAGCTGAAGGCGCCGGTCGTGATCGGCCGTGACCATCTCGATTCCGGCTCGGTGGCGAGCCCGAACCGGGAGACCGAGGCCATGAAGGACGGCTCGGATGCGGTCTCCGACTGGCCCCTGCTGAACGCGCTCCTCAACTGCGCCTCCGGCGCCACCTGGGTGTCGCTGCACCATGGCGGCGGCGTCGGGATGGGCTTCTCCCAGCATTCCGGCATGGTGATCGTCTGCGACGGCACGCCGGAGGCGGCGAAACGCATCGAGCGCGTTCTGTGGAACGATCCTGCGACCGGGGTCATGCGCCACGCGGATGCGGGCTACGAGATCGCCATCGACTGCGCCCGCGAGCACGGGCTCAACCTCCCAAGCATGCGCTGAGGCCGCCGATGCCGAACCGCGTGATCCGCGCCGCCGATCTCGCCAGGGTGCCCTGGAAGAACGGCGGCGGCACCACCGCCGAGGTCGCGGCCTTTCCGCCGGGAGCAGACCTCGACGGCTTCGGCTGGCGCATCAGCATGGCCGATGTCGCCTCGGACGGCCCCTTCTCGGTCTTTCCAGGCATCGACCGGACCCTGATCGTGGCCGAAGGCGACGGGATCGAGCTGACGGTGGAGGGCGTGCCCTTCCGCCTGGAGGGAAGCGGCGCCAAGCTGTCGTTCTCCGGAGATGACGGCACCGCCGGCAAGCTCCTGTCCGGCCCGATTCGCGACCTCAACGTGATGACGCGGCGGGAGCGCTTCCGGCACCGAACGCGCATTCTCGAATCCGGAGTCGCTCTGCTGTCGGAGGGTCTTGCGGCGGCGTTCATCGTGGCGCTGGGCGGCAGCCTTGATGTGACGGCGGACGGCACCGTCCACGCCCTGGGCCCCCTCGACACCCTGGCGCTCGGACCGGCGCCGGACCTCGTTCCCCTGTCGGGCGCCGGACGCGCGGTCCTGATCGAGATCGAGCCTGCGGCACCGGAGGCGGACGGCTCCCGGGCATGATACGAAAGGGTGCATCCCTCATCATGTCTATACATTTGACATCGAGCCGAGGGCGTGGTGCGATCCGCTTCACGCGCTTGCGAAAACCCGTACAGAGAAGCAGAGCGACCAGAGGGCGTCGGCGGGTACCGTCGGGCAAGGCGAAGGGTGAAGTGGAGGTCACGATGAAAGCAATCATGGGTGGACTGGCGTTCCTCGCGCTGGCGGCAACCGCCGCCTCGGCGCAGGAAACGAAGGTGGCGGTCGGCATTTCGGGCTGGACGGGCTTTGCGCCGCTCACGCTCGCCAAGGAGGCCGGCATCTTCAAGAAGAACGGCCTCGACGTTACCTTGAAGAAAGTCCCGCAGGCGAGCCGCCATCTCGCCATCCAGTCCGGCGACATCCAATGCGCCGCGACCACGGTCGAGACCTGGATCGTCTGGAACGCCAATGGGGTCCCGACCAAGCAGATCTTCCAGCTCGACAAGAGCTATGGCGCCGACGGCATGGTGGTGCGCAGCAACATCGCGTCCATCAAGGACCTCAAGGGCAAGACCGTGGCGGCCTCCGCGCCCGGCACCTCTCCCTATTTCGCGCTGGCCTGGATGCTCAAGAAGAACGGCCTCTCGGTGAAGGACGTCACGGTCGTCAACATGGAGCCCGGCCCCGCCGCCCAGGCCTTCATCGCCGGCCAGAACGACGCGGCCATGACCTACGAGCCCTATCTCTCGTCCGTACGCGCCGCCCCGCAGGCCGGCAAGATCATCGCCACCACCCTCGACTACCCGATGGTCATGGACACCTTCGGCTGCACGCCGAAATTCCTCGAAGACAACCCGAAGGCCGCCAAGGCCCTCGCGGACAGCTATTTCGAGGCCCTCGACATGATCGCCAAGGATCCGGCCAAGTCCTACGAGATCATGGGCGCCGACGTGAAGCAGACCGGCGAGGCCTTCGGGGCTTCAGCCAAGTTCCTGCGCTGGCAGGACCGCGAGGCGAACAAGAAGTTCTTTGACAGCGAGTTCAAGACCTTCTCGAACGAGGCCGCCGACCTTCTGCTCGAGATCGGCATCATCAAGCAGAAGCCGGACATGAACGCCCTCGCGGACACGCGCTTCATCCAGTAGAAGCCAACCGGCCTTTGCGGCGGCCCGAACACTGCCGGGCCACCGCTTTTCTCATCGAACCTCTATTGCCGGCCCGGCGGGCCCCTCCCCGTCGGGCGGCGGAACAGTCCTTGCATGAACCGACCTCTCGAACCCGTGAGCCAGGGCGTCCGCATCGTCCTCGGCATCTCCTTCTTCGTGCTCTTCGTCGCGGCCTGGGCCTTTGCGACCCTGGGCGGATTCGTGTCGCGCACCTTCCTGGCCGACCCGGTCACCATGCTCCACGACGGCTGGCTGCTTTTGACCCGGTTCGACTTCCTCACCGATATCGGCGTCACCGTGTGGCGGGTGCTCGGCGGCTTCGTCATGGCTGCCATCGTCGCCGTGCCGCTCGGCGTGATGATGGGCGCCTACAAGTCCATCGAGGCCCTCCTCGAGCCCTTCGTGTCATTCGCGCGTTATCTGCCCGCCTCGGCCTTCATCCCGCTCCTCATCCTCTGGGCCGGAATCGGCGAGATGCAGAAGCTTCTGGTCATCTTCATTGGATCGGTCTTCCAGATCATCCTCATGGTGGCGGTCGCCGTGGGCAACACCCGCCGCGACTTGGTCGAGGCCGCCTATACGCTGGGCTCGAACGACCGCGGCGTGGTCAAGCGCGTGCTCATCCCGGCCAACGCCCCTGAGATTGCCGAGATCCTGCGGCTCGTGCTCGGCTGGGCCTGGACCTACGTGATCGTCGCCGAGCTGATTGGCTCGTCTTCGGGCATCGGCCACATGATCATCGACAGCCAGGCGCTCCTGGCGACCGGACAGATGATCTTCGGGATCATCGTCATCGGCATCATCGGCCTGATTTCGGACTTCCTGTTCAAGGGCCTGAACCGGGCGCTCTTTCCCTGGCGGCTCGCATGACCGATACGATCCTGACCATCGACAACGTTTCGCGGGTCTTTCCCGGCATGCGCGGGGGCGAGCCGGTGCGCGCCCTCGAGCCGACGAGCCTCACGGTAGCCGAGAACGACTTCATCACCATCCTGGGCCCATCAGGCTGCGGAAAATCCACCCTCCTGCGCATCGTCGCAGGGCTCGACCGGCCGAGCACCGGCCAGGTCTCCCTCAAGGGCCGGGCCATCAAGGGGCCGGGCGCTGACCGGGGCATGGTGTTCCAGTCCTACACCCTGTTCCCGTGGCTGACGGTGGCCGACAACATCGCCTACGGCCTGCGCGAGAAAGGCGTCGCGCCCGCACAGCGGCGCGAGATCGTCGCCTCCTATATCGAGAAGGTGGGTCTGCGCGGGTTCGAGAACCATTATCCCAAGCAATTGTCCGGCGGCATGCAGCAGCGCACGGCTATCGCACGGGCGCTCGCAAACGACCCCGCCATCCTGCTTCTCGACGAACCGTTCGGCGCCCTCGACAACCAGACCCGCTCCCTCATGCAGGAGCTTCTGCTGGGAATCTGGGAGCGTGAGCGCAAGACCGTCCTGTTCGTGACCCACGACATCGAGGAGGCCATCTTCCTCGCGTCCCGCGTGATCGTGATGACGGCGCGCCCGGGCCGGATCAAGGCCGACATCCCGGTCGACCTGCCGCATCCGCGCCACTACACCATGAAGACCAGCCCGGCCTTCTCGGACCTCAAGGCTCAGCTCACGGAAGAAATTCGCGTCGAGGCCATGCGCGCGAGCGAGACCCATTGACGGACAATCCGGCCCGGGAACGCACTCGGGCCGGGTCTTCCCAAGCCGGCAATAAGATCATATTCTTATAATATTCGCTCAGTATTGGCGAACCCCTGCCGCAAAGAAAATTGCGCCAAAGACTGCTTTTCGCGACATTTTCCTCCACACCGTAAGCACTTCGTAACGGTACTTCCTGTAGCTTTTCCAATGTCCGGCTGCGGCCGGTCTCTCCGCATTTTTCAAGACATCGTGCCGGCAACGAAGCACGACGCGCGAGACGAGACCGACCTCGGCCGGCCGACGTCCATTGGGGGGCACAACAATGTCTTTAGCGAAACTCTGGAATATCAGCGGGCGTTTTTACGCGGGCATGGCGATGAGCGTCGTCGCCCTCGTGGCGCTCGCCATCTATGGATCCTCGACGATCTCAAACGTCCTCGTCGGCCAGAAGCAGGCCGAACTGAAGCATCTGACGGATGTGGCCGTCAGCATCATGGCGGATTACGAGGCCAAGGCCTCGCGCGGAGAGATGAGCGTCGAGGATGCCAAGAAGCAGGCCTTGGCCTCGCTCGAAATCCTGCGCTACAGCGGAAACGAGTATTTCTTCGCCCATAACTACAATCAGATCACGGTCATGCATCCGTTCAGCAAGCAGCTGATCGGCAAGGACCAGTCGGGTTTGAGAGACCCCACCGGGCGTCCCTTCGTGACCGAGATGGTGAATGCCGCCAAAGCGGGCGGCGGCTTCGTCGAGTATCAATGGCCGAAGCCGAACCAGACCGCCCCCAGCCCGAAGCTGACCTATGCGGCGCCCTTTCCCAAGTGGCAGCTCATGATCGGCACAGGCGTCTATATCGACGACCTTCAGGCGATTGCGGCCTATTACCGGAACCTGTTTCTTGGCCTGATCGGCGTCGCGCTGGTTCTTCAGCTCGCTGTGGCCTTCGGCCTCGGGCGCAGCATCTCGCGGCCCATCCAGAAGCTCGTTGCCAGCATGAGGGGCCTCGCGGCCGGCGACCTCGCCACGCCGGTCGAGGGAACGTCCCGCCACGATGAGATCGGCGTCATGGCCGGCGCCGTCCAGGTGTTCAAGGACGCCATGATCGCGAAGGCCGAGGCCGACGCCATGGCGGCGCAGGAGGCCGATGCCAAGACCCGCCGGGCCGAGATGCTCGATCGGCTGACCAGGCAGTTCGAGGCCAACGTGCTCGCGCTCACGGACGGCCTCACGGCTGCCTCGTCCGAGATGCAGGCGACCGCCCAGTCCATGGCTCAGGTGGCCGACCGGACGACCCATCAGGCCGTGAACGTGGCCTCCGCGGCGCAGCAGACCTCGATGAACGTCCAGACCGTCGCGGCCGCGACCGAGGAGCTCTCCATCTCGATCCGCGAGATCGCTTCCCAGGTCAATCAGTCGTCCCGGATCGCCGACAGGGCCGTGGCGGATGCTCAGCGCACCAACGCGACCGTGCAGGCGCTCGCCGAGACGGCTGAGAAGATCGGCACGGTGATCCAGCTCATCAACAACATCGCGGGCCAGACGAACCTTCTCGCGCTCAACGCCACCATTGAGGCGGCGCGCGCGGGCGAGGCCGGCAAAGGGTTCGCCGTCGTCGCCTCCGAAGTGAAGGAGCTCGCGAACCAGACCGCCAAGGCGACCGACGAGATCTCTTCGCAGATCGGCTCCGTGCAGCAGGCCACCGCAGAGGCTGTCAACGCCATCCACTCCATCGTGCAGACGATCTCGGAAATGTCCCAGATCTCGGTTGCGATCGCGGCCGCCATGGAGGAGCAGGGCGCCGCAACCTCGGAGATCTCCCGCAACGTGCAGGAAGCGGCACGCGGCACCGAGATGGTGACGGGCAGCATCGACGACGTCCGCAACGGCGCGGGCGAGACCGGCGCCGCCGCCTCGCAGGTGCTGGGCGCGGCGCAGGGCCTCGCGCAGCATTCCTCAAGCCTCGGCAACGAGGTCGCGACCTTCCTGCACGGCGTGAAGGCCGCATAACGGGAGATCGTGCGGAGCAACGCTCGAAGGGCGGGGCCGGGAGGACATCTCCGGCCCCGCCTTTTTATGCCGACACCGCTCCGACCGGGTTGAGAATTCCCCTGCCCTTTCCCGTGCCTCTTCGTTTCCGCCTTCCCTGCCCCGGCAAAGCACGGCAAGAAGAAGCAGGACCGACAACTTCCTGCCATACGCTTCCATGCACGAGGACGACACGATGACCGATCCCATGCAGCTCGCCCTGAAGGTTCAGGAGGCCTGGGCCGCGCCCGACCAGCCCCGCGCCGTTCTCGAAGCGGCCGGAGAGGCCTTCGCCAAAGCGGTGGGCTATCGCCTCTACACCGTCACGCGGATGCTCGCAGGCGGACAGGAGGTGGAACGCATCCACTCGACCAATCCGGAGGTCTATGCGGTCGGCGGCCGCAAGCCCGTGTTGCCGAACGCCTATACGCAACGGGTGCGCAGCGAGATGAAGCCGTTCCTGGCCAAGACTCCCGCCGGCTTCGCGCCGCTCTTTCCCGACCACGAGACCGTCACGGGCCTGGGTCTCGGCTGCGTGATGAACCTGCCCATCGTCTTCGGCGGCGCGGTGCTGGGCACCGTCAATCTGCTCGACCGCGAAGGCGTGTATGACGAGCGCCATGTGGAGCCGGCCATGCTCATCGCGCGGCAGATCCTGCCGGCTCTTCTGGAACAGGGCGCCTAAGGACGAAGGAGAATGCCATGAAGGTGAAACGGATCGTCGCCAATATCGCGAGCCAGGATTTCGAGGCCGCCCGGCGCTTCTATCACGATGTGCTCGGTCTCGAGCTACTCATGGATCACGGCTGGCTCGTCACTTACGGCTCGCGTGAGGCCATGACCGTCCAGATCAGCATTGCGGTGCAGGGCGGCTCCGGCACGCCGGTTCCTGACCTCTCGATCGAGGTGGACGATGTCGACACGGCCCTCGAGCGCATGACGGAGGCGGGGTTTCCCATCGAATACGGGCCTGCCAACGAACCCTGGGGCGTGCGGCGCTTCTTTGTGCGTGATCCCCTCGGCCGTCTGGTCAACATCCTGACACATCTCTGAGACGCTCCAGGCCTCCTTCGACAAAAGGCGCGCGAAACCGCCTATCCTGCGCTATGGTGGGGGCGTCCGGATCGGAGAGGCCGATGCAACAACCCTTTCTCATCTTGGCCGCCGCCAGCCTGGGGCTCGCGGGCCTCGCTGCAAGCGCCGCTCCGGCGGCTGCCTGCCCGCCGGGCTTTTCGGCCCTCCAGGGCTCCGACACCTGCGTGCGCATCAGCGGCCGGGTCCGCGCCGATACGGTGATCGGCACCAGCCGCTCGCGCGGCTCGGATTCCGTCCGCACCGGCGCCGGCGGGCGCGTCCAGCTCGATTTGCGCAAGCAGACCGAATATGGCCCCCTGCGGGCCGTCATTCGCGCCGAAGGCATGCGGCAGATGCCTTAAGACCCTCGGGTGGCGTTGAATGTCACCCGTAGGCGCTTCCAGATCGGATAGTCCTTTGCAAAGGGAGCCGGAATGGCAAACGGAGCGCATCGTTCAAATGCCCTGATGGCTGCCCGCGCGACGGGAGACTGAGGATCGCCCTCCACGACATTCGGCGCCTGGGCAAGCGTCCCGTCATGGTTCAAGGCGACTTCGAGCCTCACGGGAGGATCGTTCCGGGCCGCGTTCGGGACGACGAAGCACGATCGAAGCTGGGGTTTCAGGATTTTCTCGAGTTCATCTCTCGGGCTCTGCGCATGCATTGTGCAGGCTGCCGCTCCCAACGTAAGGGCGAAGGTAGAGACGCTGACAATCAGCCGGTTCATCGTTCCGGAGCCTCAACAGGATGCAACCCTTGGCGGGAGGATCTTCAAGTCGAAGCAGAACATGATAGAAATATAGTTACAATATCTGTTGGAGTTCACCCACAGAATAAGCCCCACCGGCTAGGCCGGCAGGGCTTGGCTTAGCTCTCAGCGCTAACGGTTAGCGTGGGCGCGTGTTGCCGTAGGTGTAGGGATTGGTGACTTGGGATCCGCTGGCATTCGGGACAGGTCCCGGCCCGTACACAGGTCCGTACATGGGTTCATATGTGGGTCCGTACGCGGGAGCGGGCTGCACGAGAATCGAGCCGGTGCTCGTCACGTCCATCCCAGGCGCCGTCCCCATATTGTAGTAGGAGCACGGATTCGTCGCGAGAGACCCGCTGGCGTTCGGCGGCGGCGGACAGGTGCCTATCGTGGCTCCCTCCCCTACGATCGCCGGTCCGGGCGCCATGGGCGCGCCATAGGTTCCGGGATTCGTCGTGAGCGATCCGCTCGCGTTCGGGGCTGGAGCGGGATACATATAAGGCTGCGCCATGGCGCCGGCCGTACCGGCAAGGAAAACGATGGCCGCCGTCAGAATCGTCCGTCTCATCTCGTCTCTCCCTGGTTGAAACGCGGTGCACGAATGGCACCGACTGGCGAGGAGCCAACGCGGGCCCTTTCCCAAAGTTTCGAGCGAGAACGGCCGCAACCGGTTACGGCACAGGAAAACAGTCGAGCTGAAAGCGAAACGTCAAGCCGTTGAACACAAAGGAATATCTTCGAAACCGGCAGGCCGCCCGGAAGCGCGACCGGCGTTCAAACCTGCGTGAATCGGACGCTCCTCGATCCATGACAGAAGGCCCCGCTGCAGCTTGAGCAGCGGGGCCATAGGGATGGCTTCTGAATGTCGGGTCTGACGGCCGGCCTTTACTCGGGCAGGACGCGCACGGCGCCACGGGCAGCGCTGGTTGCCATGGCCGCATAGGCCTTCAGCGCCGTCGAGACCTTGCGCGGGCGCTCCGCATGGGGCTTCCAGGCCTTGGCGCCTCGCGCCTCCTCGGCGGCGCGCCGGGTGGCGAGGACCTCGTCAGGGACCGCGAGCCGGATCGTGCGGTTCGGGATATCGATCTCGATCAGGTCGCCCTCCTCCACGAGGCCGATGAGGCCGCCCTCGGCGGCTTCGGGCGAGGCGTGGCCGATGGAGAGGCCCGAGGTACCGCCGGAGAACCGGCCGTCCGTGATGAGCGCACAGGCCTTTCCGAGCCCCTTCGACTTCAGGTAGCTCGTGGGATAGAGCATCTCCTGCATGCCGGGGCCGCCGCGCGGCCCCTCGTAGCGGATCACCACCACGTCGCCGGCCTTCACGGCCCCGCCGAGAATCCCCTTCACGGCATCGTCCTGGCTCTCGAAGACCTTGGCCGGGCCGCTGAAGACGAGAATGCTCTCGTCGACGCCCGCCGTCTTCACGATGCAGCCGTCCTCGGCCAGGTTGCCGTAGAGCACCGCGAGACCGCCATCCTTCGAGAAGGCATGGGCCTTCTCGCGGATCACGCCCTTCTGACGGTCGAGGTCGAGCTCCTCCCAGCGGCGGTCCTGGCTGAAGGCCACCTGGGTCGGCACACCGCCCGGCGCAGCCTGGTAGAAGGTGCGGACGGCTTCGCTGTTGGTGCGCATCACGTCCCAGCGGTCCAGCGCATGGCCCAGGCTCTCGCTGTGGACGGTCGGCGCATCCCGGTGAATGAGGCCGGCGCGGTCGAGCTCGCCGAGAATGCCCATGATGCCGCCGGCGCGATGCACGTCCTCGATATGGACGTCCGCCACCGCCGGCGCGACCTTGCAGAGCACCGGCACCCGGCGCGACAGGCGGTCGATATCCTTCATGGTGAAATTGACCTCGCCCTCATGGGCGGCGGCCAGAAGATGCAGCACCGTGTTGGTGGAGCCGCCCATGGCGATGTCGAGGGTCATGGCGTTCTCGAACGCCTCGAAGCTCGCGATGGAGCGCGGCAGCACGGAGGTGTCGTCCTGCTCGTAATAGCGGCGCGCCAGATCGACCGCGAGATGGCCGGCTTCCACGAAGAGGCGCTTGCGGTCCGCATGGGTCGCCAGCACCGTGCCGTTGCCGGGCAGCGACAGGCCGAGCGCCTCGGTGAGGCAGTTCATGGAATTGGCCGTGAACATGCCGGAGCAGGACCCGCAGGTCGGGCAGGCGGAGCGCTCGACGGTCTTCACCTCCTCGTCGGTGTAGCTGTCGTCGGCGGCCACCACCATGGCGTCGATGAGGTCCATGGCCTTCAGCTTGCCGCGCAGGGTCACCTTGCCGGCCTCCATGGGCCCGCCGGAAACGAAAACGGTCGGGATGTTGAGGCGCAGGGACGCCATCAGCATCCCGGGGGTGATCTTGTCGCAATTGGAGATGCACACCATCGCGTCCGCACAATGGGCATTGACCATGTACTCGACCGAATCCGCGATGATCTCACGGGATGGCAGGCTGTAGAGCATGCCGTCATGGCCCATGGCGATGCCGTCATCCACCGCGATGGTATTGAACTCCTTGGCGACGCCGCCCGCCTTCTCGATCTCGCGGGCGACCATCTGGCCCAGGTCCTTCAGATGGACGTGGCCGGGCACGAACTGCGTGAAGGAATTCACGACGGCGATAATCGGCTTGCCGAAATCCTCGTCCTTCATGCCCGTGGCGCGCCAGAGCCCGCGGGCGCCGGCCATGTTGCGGCCATGGGTGGTGGTACGGGAACGATATTGCGGCATAGCGAGACCTAAAATTGCAAAAGACGCACGAAGGGTGGAGGTTTATTACACGGGCCGGAGCGTCCGTCCAAGCCAAAGGATGTCGCGCCGGCAGCGCGGGAGACCGGGCAGCCATGCCGGAGGTTCATGCCTGGCGCCTCAGTCGCAATCGGGGGCGCGCGCCTCACGGCCCGTGCCCCGCTTGAGATGGGAAAGCGGCAATGGCGCCTCGGACTTGGCTCGGGTCAGGACGAAATTGGAGCGGATATCGCCGATCATCGGCAGGGTCAGGAGCTGTTCGGTCAAAAGCCGCTCATAGGCCTTCAGGTTGGGGACCACGATCTCGACCACGAAATCCGCCGTCCCGGACACCATGTGGCAGGCCACCACCTCGGGCATCCCGGACAGCGCCTCCTGAAGCGCCCGGGCATTGTCGCGCGAGTGCTTCTCGACCTTGATCTCCACAAAGACCGTCAGGCCGAGGCCCACGGAATCCCGGTCGAGCACGGCCCGATAGGCACGAATGAAACCGTCCCGCTCCAACCGGCGCACCCGCCGCAGGCATGGCGAGGGGGATAGGCCCACCCGATCCGCCAGCTCGTTGTTGGACAGCCGGCCGTCATCCTGCAGGGCGGCGAGAATCTTCAGGTCGATGGCGTCCAGGGCGATATAGGGCATTTGCGAAGCCTGATGGCCTTCCGGCGCAATTTTCTGCCAAGATATGAGCATATCGCGGCCGAACTTCGCAAGGACATGCCTCGGGCTTCTCTGCCATTCTGGGCTTCTACCGAGGAGGCTCCCATGTCCGACGCATCCCTGTCCGATTCCGCCCGCGGCAGGCTCTCATCTGCCGCTTCTCATGCCCCTGCCCTGGGACGCGGCCCTCTCCTCGGATGGCTCGCGGGCCTCGTCACGGTCGTTATCTGGGCGTTCTGGATGGTCGGCACCCGCCATGCGGTGACGCACGACCTCCCGCCAGCGGCCGTCGGCATCGTGCGCTTTGCGGTCCCGGCGCTCCTGCTCGCCCCGGCGGCGTGGCAAAAGGGGTTCTGGCCCAAGGACCTGCCCTTACGGACGAAGCTCGGCCTTCTGTGCTCCGGCGCCCCGTTCTTCCTCATCGTGGCGACCGGCATGGAATCCGCGCCTGCGGCCGATATCGGCCCCCTGCTGCCCGGCACGATGCCGCTCTTCGTGGCGGCCATCGGCTATCTCGCCTTCGGCGATGCGCTGGGGCGGATGCGCCTTCTCGGCTTCGCTATGATCCTGCTCGCCGTCCTGTGCGTTGCAGGCGCCAGCCTCCTGGGCACAGGCAGCGGGGCATGGCGCGGGCACCTGCTGCTCCTGAGCGGGGCCTGCCTCTGGGGGATCTACACCCATGCCTACAAGCGCAGCCGCCTGACCGCCCTTCAGGCCGCCGGCCTCGTCGGGCTCTGGTCGCTTGTGCTCCTGCTGCCGCTGGGCGGCCCTGCCCTCGTCCGCGCCGCCGGGGACGGGCTCGCGGGTGCCATCCTCGTGCAGGCGGTGCTGCAGGGCTTCCTGTCGGGCGTGGTCGGTCTCGTGCTCTACGGCTACGCCATCGACCGCCTCGGCCCCTCCCGGGCCGCGGCCCTGTCGCCCCTCGGCCCCGTGCTGGCCGCGATCCTGGCCATTCCGCTCCTGGGCGAGATGCCGAGCTTCAATGCAATCTTGGGCATCGCCTTCGCGACGATCGGCGTGCTGCTGGCGAGCGGGATCTTCGCGGCGAAAGGGCGGGGCTGAAACGCTTCCATACGGGAACCATGCGGATCATCCGGCTTTGGCACACGGGCTGGGCATCCCTCGAAAAACAGGAGAGCCGTTATGCACGCACAGGAGATGATCCGCTCCCATCCGCAGGTCCAGGGCCGGACGAACGATGCGCTGATCCGCTGCATCGAGGAATGCTACGACTGTGCCCAGATCTGCACCTCCTGCGCCGATGCCTGCCTCGGCGAGGAGATGGTGCAGCAGCTCAGGCAGTGCATCCGCCTCGACCTCGACTGCGCCGATATCTGCATGATCACCGGAACCATGGCGACGCGGCGGACCGGCTCGAACGAGGAGCTGCTGCGCCGGATGATCGAGACCTGCGCCATGGCCTGCCGCCTCTGTGCGGAGGAATGCGAGCGCCATGCCCAGCAACACGAGCATTGCCGGGTCTGCGCGGAGGCCTGCCGGCGCTGCGAGGAAGCCTGCCGAAGCGCCATGAGCGGGATGGGTGCCCGCCACTAGGCCGTGCACCCGCAAGGCCCGGGAACGGTGGATAGCGGCCTGTCCCTTCCGATCGGACGGGACAGGCCGCCGTCGGGGCGCTATTTCAGCGGCAGAAACAGTTCCGCGACCGCTTCGTGCTCCGGCACTTCCGCCGAGAAGCTCAGCCGCTGGCAATAGATCGGGAAGTCGCGAGCTTCCTCGCCGCTGGCCGGAAGCCAGTCGCGATAAAGGTAGAGCGCGGCGGGCTCCAGATTGTCGGTGTTGCCGACGACGCGCAGCACCGCGCAGCGTCCACCGGGGATCTCGCCGGCCTTGACCTGCTCGCCGTTCGCCTCGATCGGCTGATCGGTGCCGACACAAAGGTCCACGCTATAATCGGCAGGCGATTCAGGTCGCCGCTCGGAACGCCAGATGTTGAAGGTCGGACTTGTCCTGGGGTGCAGGCCAGCGGCCCTGCGCCACGCGATGAACCGCTGGATGGTGGCGCCGAGCATCGCCGGGTCACCCCGATGTTCCATGATCGCCACCCGCGTGGGGGGCACATCGCGGATCGTCACGTCATCGGCCGTAAAAGTCTTCATGAACTTGCTCCTCGCATCGTCGAGAGGCCCGAAGGCCGCAAGCCACCGCTCCCAGTCGGGAGACTTCCGGAACGACGAAGGCGATTGCCCGAACCGTTGCCGAAAGGCGCGGGCGAAGGCGTCCGGTGCATCGTAGCCGGCATCCATCGCGATGTCCGTGACGCTTTGGGCGTCCATGTAGGCCAGCCGGTGCGCAGCGCGCTTCATACGGGCAAGCTGGACATAGCGATGCACGGACAACCCGAAGGTCGCCGTAAACTGCCGGTGAAAATGAAACTTCGAGAAGGCCGCAACGCCGCTCAGCGTTTCCAGGTCCAGATCACCGGCAAGATTACGGTCGATGTAGTCCAGAACCCGCTGCATCCGGGCATGGTAGTTTTGAAGCGCCGCCTTCATCGTCCCTCCTCGGTGGCGGCTCCAATTAGTCGCTCATGGCAAAAACGTGCTCGACCGATCTTGCGGTTTTGTCAGGGCCGCAGACCATCGCAAAGGGCCGGATAAGCCGGCCTGCCGCTGGCTATCACTATCGGGCATAGCCCAGGCCGGACTCTCGCTCCCGGCCCAGCCAGAGCAGCACGAAGCCGATCAGCGGAATGAAGATATCCGTGTAGAAGATCACGCCCGCATTGCCGGGCGCGTAGTTGTGCGCCTCCACCATCTGGATCATATGGCCGATGGCGGCCCCCCAGAGAAAGCAGGCGGGCGCCAGGATAGCCGCGAGGCGCATGCCCGGCCCTCCCCTGGAGGCCAGGAAGCCCACCAACGAGAAGCCGAGGCTCGCGAAGCCCACCTCCTTCTGGAACGGGCTCGTCTGCCAGCCGATGAAGCTGGCGGCCATTTCCGAGAAGAAGACGTGCATGACGAAATTGTAGAAGAACGTGACGCCCAGCGCGAAGAATAGGAACCAGGACAGGACCGCCTCGACGACCACCGGACGCGTCCAAGGCTTTGGGCGGCGCAGGAGCGCGATGAAGGCTGCGATCAGCCCGACGACGAAAAACGTGAGCGTGAAATTGCTCAGGAGGAAAACGATGACCTGTTGCATGGCGCCCCCGCGGCCCGGTTGGTTTCGGGACACTCTGGCGCCTGGCGACCTTTGCCGCAAGGCGGGCCCGGCAGCTTCGCCTCCGGTCATGCGAAAGGGGCCGGAAACCGGCCCCTTTCCGAACTGCCGAACCGATGCTTAACGGTTCATGCCGTCATCCGGCTGCTGTAGGCGCATCCGGGTCGTGCCACTTTCCACGCGGCTACGGGTCGAGATCGAGCCCGTCGCCTCGGGCGACGAGGAACGCTCCCGCACCGAAGTCGAGACATTCACGTCCCGCGACGGGCGCACGGTCGTGCGGCGCTGCTCCACCGAGACGCCGACCCGCGGCGCTTCCTCACGGACATGGCGCACCGTCCGACGCGTGACCGACACATCCGGCTCGTCCACCTCGTAGCGGCGGACGGTGTGGCGGCGAACCTCCACAGGCTCGTGCACCACGTAATGGCGGCGCTTCTTCACAACCACCTTGGTGGAGGGCTTCTTCTTGGTCTTCACCACGATCTTCTTGGCCGTGGGCTTCTTCTTCACCACGGTCCGATGAACCACCGTATCCGGCTCGTCATAGGACGTGACCGTGCGATGGCGCGTGACGGAGACGCTCGGCTCCTCGACCTCGCGGATCGTGCGGGTGCGATGGACCGTAACGCCGCTGCGCTCGCGGGTTTTGACGCCGGCGCGAATGCCGCTATCCACACGGGTGCGGACCCGGGTCTCGATCCCGCCGGAAGGAGCATGGCCCTCAGTCGTCCGGTGCAGGACGGTCGTGCCGGTTCCGGTCCGCGTCTGCGAGGGGGTGGAATCCGGAGAGACGGGCGCCTGGGCATAAACGGCAGTGCTCAACAGGGCGAGACCCAGACCAAAGGCGATCTTCTTCATTGCAACATCTCCTCCTAAGCAATCGTGCGGAGAGAACGGCATTCCCCGATACCGGTTCCGGAGGAGGCGAATATTACAGTTTATTTATACTACGTGATTCAAGATGAATATTCGTTCATGCATCCCACCCTCTGATGGATACGCTGCATGAACCAAAGCTCGTACCTGAATCTTTACTGCAAAGCCTCGATCAGCCTGAGAACAGCATGAAAGCTTGACCGTTGCTGACGATGCGCGAACCGCATGACTCGTTAACGAGCCTTAGGACGGTATGCTACTAAAGCATAACAGCCCTCTATTATCACCACTCCTCTTCGGCACCGCACTCCCTTATATGCTGCATTGCACACGCAAGAACAAAGGCCGCCGGTCGCCGGGGCCGGCTAACTCGAGGAGCTTCCAATGTTCGTGACCTACATTCTCTCTAAAGTCCGCGCCTATATGCGTTATCGCGAGACCGTCCGTGAGCTTTCGCAGCTCTCTGACCGTGAACTCGACGATCTGGGCATCTCCCGCTTCCAGATCGAGAGCATCGCTCGCCAGCACGCTACCGCGTAACTGATTGCTGCATTGCAGCAAAAGCCCGCGCCCGCCTTCCGGCGGGCGTTTGCTTTTCTGAGGCCCGCTTCCTCACCGACCGCCCGAGACCGGAAGATTAGCCCCGGTGATATAGGAAGCCGCGTCCGACATCAGGAACAGGACCGCTTCGGCAACCTCTTCCGGTTCCCCGATCCTCTGCAGGGGAATGCTGGTCCGCAGCCGGTCCACCCGCGCCGCATCGCCGGTGCTCTTCTCGTGAATCTCGGTCCGGGTCATGCCCGGCGAGACCGCGTTCACCCGTATTCCATCATCTGCCAGTTCCCGGGCGAGACCTGTCGTCAGCGCATCGACGGCGCCCTTGGAGGCTGCATACCAGACATATTCGCCGGGGCTGCCGAGCCGGGACGCGACGGACGAGATATTGACGATGGAGCCGCCCTTCCCGCCCTGGCGCGTGGAGAGCCGCCGCGCAGCCTCCCGGGCGACCCACAGGGCCCCCAGCACGTTGATCTCGATGCAGGTGCGGATCGTCTCGTCGGGCGTCCGCTCCAGGCGGCCGGACCGGCCGGTGATTCCCGCGTTGTTGACCACATGGGAGAGCGGGCCCAAGGCGGCCTGCGCCTCGTCGAAGATGCGCACCACGTCCGCCGACAGGGCCATGTCGCCCTGGCAGGTCACCGCCGCAGCTCCGGCCGCCCGGCAGGCCTCCGCCACGCGCTCCGCCGCCTCCCGCTCCGACCTGTAATTGATCGCCACGTCATAGCCGCGCTCGGCGGCGCGCTGCGCCACCGCGGCGCCTATGCCGCGACTTCCTCCTGTTATAAGCACGACGGGTCGTGTCATGGCCATCATCCTGAACCTGGCTGGAAAGGGAAAGGCCCAGCTTGACCCGCGCCGGACGGCGGGTCAACAAAGCCCGTTCGAGAGGAATTCCATGAGCAAGCTTCACCCGATCCACGTCGTCGGCGGCGGACTCGCCGGTTCGGAAGCGGCCTGGCAGATCGCACAGGCCGGCGTCCCCGTCATTCTCCACGAGATGCGCCCCGTGCGCGGCACCGACGCCCACAAGACCGACGGACTGGCCGAGCTCGTCTGCTCGAACTCCTTCCGCTCCGACGATGCCGAGACCAACGCGGTCGGCCTGCTCCACCAGGAGATGCGCGCCCTCGGCTCGCTCATCATGGCGAAAGGCGACATCAACCAGGTTCCGGCCGGCGGCGCCCTGGCGGTGGACCGGGACGGCTTCTCGGAGGCCGTAACGGCGGCGCTCGAGGCCCATCCCCTCGTGACCATCGAGCGCGGCGAGATCGCCGGGCTTCCGCCGGAGGAGTGGTCCTCCGTGATCGTGGCGACCGGCCCCCTCACGTCGCCTGCCCTGGCGGAGGCGATCCTCGGCCTCACGGGAGAGACGTCGCTCGCCTTCTTCGACGCCATTGCGCCTATCGTCTACCGCGAGTCCATCGACATGGACATCGCATGGTTCCAGTCGCGCTACGACAAGATCGGCCCCGGCGGCACGGGCAAGGACTACATCAACTGCCCGATGACGCGGGAGCAATACGACGCCTTCGTGGACGCGCTGATCGCCGGCGACAAGACCGAGTTCAAGGAGTGGGAGAACACGCCCTATTTCGATGGCTGCCTGCCCATCGAGGTCATGGCCGAGCGCGGACGCGAGACGCTCCGCCACGGTCCCATGAAGCCTGTCGGCCTTACCGACCCGCGCAATCCCGACCGGAAGCCCTATGCCATCGTGCAGCTGCGCCAGGACAATGCGCTCGGCACCCTGTTCAACATTGTGGGCTTCCAGACCAAACTGAAATACGGCGCCCAGACCGGCATCTTCCGCATGATCCCGGGCCTGGAGAAGGCCGAGTTCGCGCGGCTCGGCGGCATTCACCGCAACACCTATCTCAACTCGCCCAAGCTCCTCGACCCGATGCTGCGCCTCAAGGCGATGCCGCGCCTGCGCTTCGCCGGCCAGATCACCGGCTGCGAGGGCTACGTGGAGAGCGCCGCCGTCGGCCTCATGGCCGGCCGTTTCGCAGCCGCGGAGCGCCTCGGCCGCACGCTCCCGCCCCTGCCCGCCACCACGGCGCTCGGCGCCCTCATCAACCACATCACCGGCGGCCATATCGAGACCATCGACGAGGGTCCTCGCTCCTTCCAGCCGATGAACGTGAATTTCGGCCTGTTCCCGCCGGTGGAATTCGCCGCCAAGGACGAGGCCGGCAAGCGCCTGCGCGGCCCCGCCAAGTCGGTCGCCCGCAAGAGAGCCCTGACCGACCGCGCCCGCGCCGACCTCGCGGCCTGGAAGGCGAGCCAGGACCTACCGGCAGCGGCGGAATAAGTCCCGCCGTTCCGGGGCTCGGGAAGCCCTAACGTGCTCTCCTCCCCCTTGTGGGGAGGAGCTGGAGGTGGGGGTGTCGGCGCCAACCTCTCAGAACGTGACGCCGACACCCCCACCCTTAATCCCTCCCCACAAGGGGGAGGGAAAAAGGTCGCGCCACCCCCGTCATTCCGGGGCGCCGCAGGCGAGCCCGACCCGAAGGGCCACGCGAAGCGGGGAAACCCATAACCGTTGAGCTTTACGAATAGAGCGCAGCGGTTCCCGCTGCGTGCTCCCCTGACATGTTGGTGTTTATGGGTTCCGGGCCCGCGCCAAAGGCGCGTCTCGGAATGACGGAGGCGGCGTCTCTCTGTCCCTCCAGGAAACGTAAAGGCCCCTGCCGCCCCTAGAACGTTCCCCGCCATAGGGCCCAGATCTTGCGCCAGCGGGGGAGGTCGATATCCGTGTGGAAGGGGTCGTAGTCGCGCCGCTCCATGGCCCGCAGATAGGGCTCCACGAGGGCAAGGGACCGGAAGGCCGGCTGGGCCTCGGCCGGGATCGTGGCGCGCAGGGTCCTGACCTGGTCGAGGTGCCGCCGGGCGACGGCGCGCATGTCGGCGAGGGCTCCCTTGAGGCCCGGGCCGCCCCGTCCGGTCACGATGTCGTCGCGCACCACCCCGTGGCGGGCGAGGATCTCGGCCGGGATGAAGACCTGGCCCTGGCGGGCGTGCCAGGGGAAGGCCCGCAGCAGCCCCGTGACCGCATAGGCGACGCCCGCATGGCCCGCCGCATCCGCCTGGCCCGGGTCGGTGCCGCCCATCAGCACGATGCCGGCGAGGCGGACGAGGCTCGAGGCGGTTTCGCCGCAATAGCCCTCCAGGTCGTTGAGCGACGGCATAGGGTCGTCGTAGAGGTCGAAGATGCGCGCATCGATGAGGCTCACGAGCGCCGGGCGCGGCAGGCGGAACTTGACGATGGTGTCGTCGAGGGCGGCCGCAATCGGGTTCGCGCGCACATCTCCCCTCACCTCGCCCTGGAGCGCATCCCGCCACCATTGCAGGCGGATTTCCCCGAGCATGGCCTCGCGCACGGAATCGCGTACGCGGGCGATCTCGTAATTGAAGGCGTGGAGCGCATGGATATGCGGGCGCTTGTCCGCCGGGGCGAACTGGCTCGCCCAGAACCGGTCGGGATCGGCCTCGCGGACGAGCGTCTCGCAATGGGAATAGGCGAAGGTCAGGTCCTCGGCGGCCATGTCAGGGCACTACTTTCAAGGCACGGCGATCAGCGCCGCCGCGACCTTGCGGTTCTCGGCCAGCAGGATGTTGTAGGTGCGCGCGGCCGCTCCGCTCTGCATCACGTCGAGGCCGATGCGCGCCTCACGGAAGCGCTGGCGCAGGCGCTCCGGAACGGCCGCGACGTCCACGCCGGTCCCCAGGAGCAGAAGGTCGATCTCCTCCGCCTCCGCGAAGGCCGGGCGAAGGGATTCTGCCGTGATCTCGCCGACCGACGAGACCGGCCAGGCCATGATGCCCGACGGCAGCACCAGGATCGAGCCGCGATGGGACATGTCCGCGAAGCGGAAGCCACCATTGCCGTAGGCGTCGATAGGGTAGCGCCCCGGCACGAAGCCGTCATAGATGCGACCGCCGCTCACCGGCCTCACTCCGCCGGAGCGATCTTGCCCTCCGGCGCCTTCGCGGCCTCCGTGCTGCGCAGGCCGATATAGATCAGCATCGGCGACGAGATGAAGATCGCCGAATAGGTGCAGATCACGACGCCGTAGAGCATCACCTGGGCGAAGCTCTCGATGGCGCGGCCGCCGAAGATCACGAGGGCGAGGAGCGACAGTGCCGTCGTGGTCGCGGTCATGACCGTGCGCGACATGGTGGTGTTGATCGACAGGTTCAGCAGTTCCTTGACCGGCATGGTCTTGTAGCGGCGCATGAGCTCGCGCGTCCGGTCGAACACCACCACGGTCTCGTTGAGCGAGTAGCCGACGATGGTCAGGATCGCGGCGATCGAGGTCATGTTGAACTCGTGCTGGGTGATGACGAAGAAGCCAACCGTGAGCACGATGTCATGCAGGGTGCCGATAATGGCCCCGATGGCGAGCTCGCGCTCGAAGCGGAACCACAGGTAGAACAGCACCGCGATCACCGACAGAATGATGCCGATGGTGCCGGACTGGACCAGTTCGCCCGAGACGCGCGGCCCCACGGTCTCGACGCGGCGGAACTCGTATTCGCCCCCGAAGGTGTCGCGCGCCTTCTGCACGACGGCGCTCTGCGCGGCCTCGCCGCCCTCCTGGATCGGGAAGCGCAGCGACAGGCCGCCGGCCGTGCCGAACTCCTGAACCTCCACGTCGCCGAAGCCGAAGCCCTGGGCCGTCTGGCGGATCTTGGCCACGTCGGCATGGCCCGACTTGGCCTGGAGCTCCATGAGCGTGCCGCCCTTGAAGTCGATGCCGAAGTTCAGGCCGACCGTCATGAGCAGGATCACGGTCAGGACCGACAGGGTCGCCGACAGCGGGAACGAGAAGCGCCGAAGGCGCATGAAGTCGAAATGGGCGTGTTCGGGCCAGATGCGGATGAGGCGCACGATGCAAATTCCTTAGAAAGGAAGAACTTTCGGACGCATCCAGTGGTACCAGAGCGCAATCATCATGCGCGTCAGGGTCACGGCGGTGATCACCGTGGTCAGGATGCCGAGGATGAAGACCACCGCGAAGCCGCGCACCGGCCCCGATCCGAGGAAGAACAGGATCACGGCCGCGATGGCCATGGTGCTGTTCGAATCCACGATGGTCGCGAAGGCGCGCTCGAAGCCGGCCTGGATCGCGGACGGGATGGAGCGGCCCGCATGGGCCTCCTCGCGAATGCGCTCGTAAATGAGCACGTTCGAGTCCACGGCGGTGCCGATAGTGAGCACGATGCCGGCGATGCCCGGCAGGGTCAGGGTCGCCTCCAGAACCGACATGAGGCCGAAGATGAGGCCCACATGGACGAGGAGCGCGATGTTGGCGAAGAAGCCGAAGACCCCATAGGTCACGAACATGAAGATCATGACCAGGATGGCCGCCACGTAGGTGGCCTTCTTGCCTGCTTCGATGGAGTCCTGGCCGAGGCCTGGGCCGACCGTACGCTCTTCCACGATGGTCAGCTTGGCCGGAAGCGCGCCGGCCCGCAGGAGCACGGCGAGGTCCTGGGCCTGCTGCACGGTGAACCGGCCCGAGATCTGGCCCGACCCGCCCGTGATGGCCGACTGGATGGTCGGCGCCGAGATCACCTCGTTGTCGAGGACGATCGCCAGCGGCCGGCCGATATTCTCGGAGGTTGCCTGCCCGAAGCGCTGGGCGCCGCGGATGTTGAAGCGGAAATTGACGATGGGCTCGTTGGTGCGGCTGTCGAAGGCCGGCTGGGCGTCGACGAGGTCGGCGCCCTCGACGATCACCCGGCGCTCTACCGGCACCTTCTGGCCGCCGGCATCGCGCATGGGGAGCATGTCCACGTCGGCGGCGCCCTGCTGCCCGAGCATGCGGAACTCGAGCTTGGCGGTCCGGCCGAGGAGTTCCTTGAGGCGCTGCGGGTCCTGGAGGCCCGGCACCTGCACGAGGACCCGGTCGGCCCCCTGCCGCTGGATGCTCGGCTCGGTCGTGCCGCCGAAGTCGATACGCTTGCGGATGACCTCGATGGACTGGTCGACCGCCCGGCGCACCTTCTCGTTGATGCCCGCTTCCGTATAGGTGAGCGTGATCAGGCCGTCGGGCGTGGTGGCGACGTCGATGTCGCGGCCGCCGCCCTGGCCGAGCACCGCATTGCCGATGGGCTGGGACAGCTCACGCAGGCGCGGCAGGATCTTGTCCCGGTCGGCCGCGTCCGGCACGCGGATCTGCACTCCGCGGGGGTTGAGCTGGATGCCGCCCTGGGGCGACACCCGGGCCTCGCGGAGCACCCGGCGCACGTCGTCGCGCAGCTGGGTGCTCTGGGTGCGCAGGAGGTCCGGCACGTCGACCTCGAGGAGGACGTGGGAACCGCCCTGAAGGTCGAGCCCGAGCACGACGGCGCGGGAGGGGATCAGCCAGGACGGCACCCATCCCGGCAGGGAGTGCTGGAATGCTTCGCGCTGCTCGCGGCTCATCAGGCTCGGAACGGCGAGAAGGAGGCCGATCAGGATGACCGCCATGGTGGCGATGATCTTCGACTTCGAGAAGCGCAGCATCGTCAACTCAACCTTTTCTGAGAGAAGGCCCTGTTCAGGCCTTCACCGGCTCGCTCTTGGTCCGGACTTCGGAGATGTTGGCACGCGCGAGCTTCACCTTCACGCCGTCCGCAATCTCGACCTCGATGTCGGTGCTGTCCTCGAGGACGCGCGTCACCTTCCCGATGATCCCGCCGGAGGTCACCACGACGTCGCCGCGGCGCACGTTCTTGATCAGCTCCTGGTGCTCCCGGACCCGGCGCTGCTGCGGCCGGATGATCAGGAACCACATGATAACGAAAATGAGGATGAAGGGGACGAGATTCGTGATCAGCGAAGTCATGTCTCCCCCGGCGGGGGCCCCTTGCGCGAAGGCGGGCGTAATGAACAAGCGGCTCTCCATGGAGTAAGGCGCGTGGCTGGCCTTCAGGCCTGCCCGCGCCGGGACAGTGTTAAAACGGGGCGGACTATAACCATCGACCTCGCGAAATCAATGAAGTTGCGGGGATTTCCAGAGCCTGCTGCCATGGACGCTGTCCCGCTTCCGCGATAAGCAAGGTTTTTTATCCCCATGAGCACCATGTCCAAGCCTGTTTCCGACCCTGCCCGCCCCTCGGATCCGAGCCTCGCCCTTACGTCCTCCGACGCTCTGGACCTGCTGCGCCGCATTGCGGACGCTCTCGAGCGGCTCTCGCCCACGGCCCGTGTTCACGCGGATTTGACGGCGGCGGACGCCTTCGTCTGGCAGCCGGCCGCCCGCC
>Ga0065721_10004598_pt1 | contig 25530 bp, 20 predicted proteins | sample Mesricmetagenome_FD_59108 | JGI IMG/M metagenome (GOLD analysis project Ga0065721, IMG submission 59108) | Mesophilic microbial community from rice straw/compost enrichment Sample: eDNA_1 v2 (version 2) | ecosystem: Engineered > Solid waste > Grass > Composting > Bioreactor | place: USA: Davis... | reverse complement strand
CGGCTCGGCCGATCTCGATAAGCAGCAGCTGCACGTAATTCCAAACGGCAGCCTTGCGATACTTCCTTCCCGCCGATAATTCGCGTTCCAGCAGCCGGAATAAATCGCGGAAGATGGCGGATTGCTCCGGCTCTATGCGGCAGAACGGATTGTGTCCGGACCATTGGACGAGCGAGCTCGCGGATCGATCGACATATTCGGCTTGGGCGCCGGCAAGCATATCCCTCGAGAAGACCAGGATGAACCCTTCCGGCGGCTCCTCCGATTGGTTCTCGATCAGGCCGTGAATTTGACCCGGGGAGATCAAGCATACCGAATGGGGAGAATAAGCGTACTTCTGAAAATCGATTTGCACTTCCCCGCTGCCGGAGCTTAGCCAGAAGATCTCGTAGCAATCGTCATGGCGGTGCAGCTCGTAGAGGCTCCGCCGTTCATCGAAGTGATCCGCGCGGACCGGGATCAATCTGACGTCGCGAGCCTGCAGCTCCGCGCCGGATATGATGCAAACGGTTCTGCTCATGCTAATCTCCTTAATCAAGCTCGATAAGTATACAAAAAACTCGCGAACCGCCTCGTCGGCCGAATCGCGAGCTGTTATGGATAATAGTGGTGCGGACGAGAGGACTCGAACCTCCACGGGGGGTTAGCCCACTGGAACCTGAATCGCGCACGCTAAAGTGAACCAAGCGGAAACCATGTCCCTTTAGCGGAACCAATAAACCGCAGAAGGCCTATAAAATCAAAGGGTTTCGGCGTTTCACGCTCCACTTTCTTAGTGCCACAATGCATCTCGGGAAATCATCAAAAAGTGAGCAAAATTGGACGTTTGAGTGGAGTTGTCAAAAAAAGTGCAGTTTGAAAACACCCTCATACAGAAATTCTCATTACTAAGCTGCTTGTGACAGCATTCTTTCGCGATAAATAGCTGGCGGCCAGCCCCCTGGATTAGAGGTGTAGATCCGCCGCCTGTTGTAGTAGACCATGATGTATCTGAAGATGATCGATTTAATATAGGCCATCGGATAGCGCTCCGTGTTGATCTTGTACAGCTTCTCTTTCTTTAGCGTAGCAAAAAAGCTTTCCATCCTTGCGTTGTCATAGCAACGCCCTGTGCCGCTCATGCTTTGAATGGCGTTATGTTTAGCCAGACTCTCCCGGAAAGCATGGCTCGTGAATTGGCTGCCTCGATCGCTGTGATAAATCATTCCGCGAGCATTTCTTGCTTTACAGGCGTTCTCAAATGCTTGGATGCAGAGTTCCTTGCGCATGTTGTCATCCATGGCGAGGCCCACGATCTCTCCGTTGAAACAATCCAGTACCGCGGACAGATATAGCTTGCCGTCTGAACAAGGGACTTCGGTGATATCCGATAGCCATTTTTGGTTGGGTGCTGAGGATCTGAAGTCTCTCTGGATCAGGTTCTCGCTCTTTTGAGCTGCGGCATCCTCGCGTGTAATGCCGTTTGGATGACGCCTCACTTTCTTCAGCAGGCCGTGCTTCTTCATGATTCGGTAGACGGTGCTGTAGCTGGTCGTGATCTCTATTTGTGACAGCGCCAGCAGAATACGCTGGACACCGTAATTACTGTTGTCTTCATGTTCTCCAATGATGTCTTTGATTTTGACCAGAAGAAGTTGCTGTCGCTCCTGTTTGGGTGTGGGCTTCAAGCTACGGTAATAGCCCGATTCGCTGACTGCAAGGACATCGCACATCTCCTTGACGGTCCACTGATCCCGTCGTTCACGGATGTAAGCATAGAGCTGACATGCCTTTACCGCTTCCGGTCTTTTGCTAAAAAACCGAGTGCGTCCTTGAGAATTTCATTCGCGCGGCGCAACTCACCTATTTCTCTTTCTAATTCGATTTCACGCGCAGTCTTATCGGCAGATGCATAAGCGCGTCCGCTCCCGATATGCGCTCCGTCACCGTGCAGGGTTCTTCGCTTTCTCCATTCCTGCAAGGTATAGTAGGCTACGCCTAACTGCTCGGCGGCTTTCTTTGGTCCAATCTCGTCGCTCAACCTTACTGCTTCTTCTTTGAATGCTTTGTCGTACCGATTCATTGTCTCTCGTCCCCTCGTCAGCTTTCATTTTATTTCATATGAGGGTGTTTTTCGACTGCATAATTATCGTAGCACTCCAGAAGTATTTATGAGGTGAATATCCGTCTCTGTTTGGAGTAACCCCGCAAAGAGGCAGCACCATTCCTTATCTCGGTCCACTAGCATAACTTTAATATTCTCGTTACTTTTATTGGTAATAATAGATAGTTTACATAGTGAGTCTGATTCCAATATCATCTTACTCTCCTCAATTTCTGATATAAACGAATAAAAAAACACGACCCACTTAGGCCGTGTGCTTGCCAAATTGGGTAACCCGGCGATCATCACTTGAATAGTGAGAAGACCCGTGGCTTTGCGTCACTGCCTTTCGACAGCTTTGCCATTTTCCATATTAAGTTACCTGTCAACGGAAAACTTGATTCAGACATAGGGGAAGCGTTCGACAAAATCTATCCAGCAACAGTTGCCGGGCCGATCCCATTTCCGTTTAGATTAATACTGGTTAGATCAATACCAATTGTTTCAGCAACCGCTGAATCATCGCCGCAACATCCGCTTGGGTCATGTAGCCCTTCGGTGCAAGCGTATCCGTGCTTCTGCCCGTTACAATGCCAACTTGCATGGTGGCCGCAACGCCGCTTTCCGCCCATGTCGCTACCGCTGTTACATCTCTGAATGAATGAAGCGTTTCTTCCGCCGATTGCGAGTTCAGATTGCCCCGCAATCCGGTCAGCTTCTTCGCCTATTCGCGCGTGATCTTGTCGTTCGGACGGAACGTACCATCGTTATGCCCATCGATCGCCGTCCATAAGCATGAACGGTGTTTATTGCCCGCTGTACCAATCCGTCGCTTTCACGTCCGAGAAGGTCGCTGCGCCACCCTTCAGCTTCAGCCCCAATCTGCGAACGATAATCGCTGCAGTTTTAGAGCGCGAAATTTCCCGGTCAGGGCTGAACTGTCCGCCGCCCGCGCCTTCGATCACCATTCTCGAACCCATGTCGTTACTGCGTCATTCGCCAATGAGTCGCCACATCACTAAATTCTTGCGAGTGCCAGGCGACAGCGTATGTGCAACTCTATCTTGTACACCTTGTTCTCGTTCTGTTTGACCTCGGAAGCCCGTTAGGTTTTGAATTCAATCTCGTAGGTTTTCTGTTCGTTATGTCACAGATCGTCGGCGACGAAGGACGAGATCAGCCGGCCATCCTTGATGATGGATATCTTGTCGCAGGTTGCATCGATTTCGGAAAAGATATGACTCGATATCAAGATGGTATTGCCCCACTTCTTCTCCTCCTTGATGAACTCGATAAACAAGGTTTACATAATGAGGTTAAATCCGCTTGTCGGTTCATCGAGCACAAGGACGGCGGGATCATGTATGAACACCTTTACGATCGCGAGCTTCCGCTTCATGCCAAGTGACATCCGCTTCAAGCTGCCCGACGGACCGAGTTCAAAAAATCCTGCGTGTACGACCCTCATTTTTCTTGAAGGAATCTTGTAACACCGCCGCTCGGTAGAGGGCATGGCCGAGCATTCGGCTAGTACGCCTTGGATGCAAAAATGGACCGATCTAGATAGCATCAAGGGTTCGTCGCTCAATCGCAGGCTGAATCACCTGCCAACGGATGTACTTAAACAAACCTATCTTGATTTGGCATCGCAGTATGCGAGTTCCTTTGGCTTTCGTCCAGCATTTGAGTTCGATGGCCGCCGTCGATTCCACCTCGATTACGCTGGGGAAAGTGCGTGGCGAATGGGCGTACCAGCAGCAGGCAAAAATGCGGTGAAGATACATATGCGTGTGGATCTGACGGGTGAAACAAGCGCCGTCCCTGCTCGCGTCGTTCTGTCCACGGCAACTGTAGCCGATTTGGATGCGGAAATGACCGAAAACTTGTTCCGTTGCCACTACATTGTCCGGCTTTTCCGGCACAGTTGCCAGCTTTGGCGGTTCAGTTGGCGTTACTTCCCTCGAAGTATCGGAGCCAAAAGATTCACCAGCTCCCAATGGTACCCATTGATCGTTTTAATCGATTCTGAATTCTCTCCAAATATTATTCCGTATCATACAGTAAACCAATTTTGTCCCATAGGTCAAAAACATTTTTATTAATTCTTATGGATTGGTTAGCAGGCTGCAATTCGAATACATGTAACATACTGTCGAGTTTATTGTAATTCGTCCAAATCACATCGCGACCTTGTGGATTGCCCGTCTTCATAAAATTGAACCATGCTTCATTCATATGATCCCTTACAGCTTCAAGTTGATATTGAGGTGTGCCCTTTAGCATATAGGAAAAGTGACCTCTATCAATCGTGTTCAGCGAGAACGGAACTTCCACTGCATGAACGGCTCCCATATTCGCTTGTTTAAGTGCGGTAGGCACGAAATCAAATCGATACATCCACACCTTTCCATGCTTTGATTGCTCATCTGCACATCGATGCGCATCCATGGCGAACAGATAGTCTTTCACGAATTCGGATAGCCCTTTGTGATCTGACTCAAATTGGCTGTATGCTTCCTTCAATTCGTGATAATGCCGTTCTTTACCATTGTTTCTCAGCATTGTTGCAACATCACCCCAAGAAGGGAACCATGCTTTCGTAAATTCAGAATCCGCAATAAAAGTGTCGCCTTCATCACGAGTATAGCCGATAATTACATCTACTCCTGCCGCGCTACCGTTCTTCAATGCATTCCAGTGATGCTCGGGTAGTAAATCGTCGCCGAAGAAAGGACCAGGCATGAATATGCCTTTGTATACTTTCATAAATTCACTATAAAAAGTAGTGCCTGCTTGTTTAATTTTAACGACATCCATTGTTTTTAATTTCGAGATTTCGTTAGGCTGAAGACCAAGAATTTTCAAAAATTCAGGAATAATTAGTTGAGTATATGATCTGCCTCCACTGGCACGAGGAAGCCCACTTTGAGCAATTGCTTTCTGATATAAGCCTTTTGCCGCTGGGCTAGCAAGTAAATTGTAGACAGCACACCCCCCTCCACTTTCACCTGCTATAGTAATGTTATAAGGATCACCGCCAAATGCTTCGATATTGTCTTGTACCCACCTAAGTGCTTCTATTTGATCAGATAAAGCACAGTTCGTATCGAATGAATCATCATATTGGTTAAAATCGTAATAACCGAGAGGCCCGATACGGAAATTAATATTTACACGAAGAATTCCTCCGCTTGCAGCCATTTGTGCTCCGTCATAGCTTAAATCACTATTGTAACCGAAATGAAATCCCCCTCCGTAAATCCATACCAGAACTGGAAGTTTCTTAGCTTCTTTCGGCGCCCAAATGTTGAGATTTAAACAATCTTCACTTTCCTTTTCGCGTTGACCGATAAACTGGACAGGGTCATTTCCATAATTCGTGCAATCTTTAACTCCTTTCCATGACTTTACTGGCTGTGCGCGTTTAAAGCGTAAGTCGCCAATTGGAGGCTCTGCATACGGTATGCCATACCAAGCAAGGACACCTTCAGTTTCTAAGCCTCTTACTACCCCATTTGCGGTTAGTACGTCCATAAAAAGTAATCACTACCTTTCTCACAGTTTATAGATTTGTCGTCAGAATTTAAATCAACAATTGTTGACTTCTCGCTATAACTAGCGTAATTTTAATGATGTGTATTCGTCAATACGAAATTGTCAATGCACACTGGAAATAGACAATACTTTATATATTGAATATTTCGATGAAATAGAGCCATCGTTCCGGTTATGAGTGAGCCAGTGTTCCGGGAAAATTGAGCCACCTCTCCGGAAGAGGGAGCCACCCTGTGTGGCGGAAGCTCCCGAGCGATTATTGGATGAGGCCTTTGCGTTTACGCATGGAATCCGTACCTTCAATCGTTATTGTGTAAGATGAGTGCACGATGCGATCGAGAATGGCATCGGCCAATGTGCTTTCACCGATTTTGCTATGCCAGCCGCCCGGAGCAAACTGGGAACAGAAGATTGTCGAACCTGTTTGATGGCGCGCCTCAACGATTTCAAGCAAGTCTCGTGCTTCATTTTCCTTTAGAGATACGAGTAACCACTCGTCCAGAATAAGCAACGGCACCTTTTTGTACGCTTTCATCACCCGCCCAAAGATTCCTTCCCCTCGTGCTACCGTTAATTCATTGAGCAATTCAGGCAAACGAATGTATTTCACCGGGAGAAAGTTCCGGCAGGCGGCGATCCCGAAAGCGCAGGCCAGATATGTTTTCCCTGCACCTGAAGCGCCCATGATGATGATATTGAGCTTGTCATGAATGTAAGCGCCGGTTGCCAAACGGAGAATCTGCGTACGATCTAACTTACGGTCTGCGTGATACTCGATGTCCTCGATGCAAGCATTCGATTGCTGAAAATCTGCCTTGCGGATTAAAGAATTCAGACGATTATTTTTACGCCTCGACCACTCTAGATCCACCAGCATTCCGAAACGTTCTTCGAACGAAAGTTCCTGATAGCTAGCGTCCAGCAATTGCTTTTGGAAGGACTCCGCCATGGTGGCGAGGCGCATTTCATGCAACTTACGGACAGTTGGTTCATTCACCATGACTTAGCCCCTCCCGTAGTAATCCGCGCCGCGGACAAAGCTGTGATTTTCGGAGGAGGAAGCAATCTGGCTCTCGACTAACACTGGAGTCTCGAGGCGATCTTGTCCGGTCGCCAGAATTGTCTTGATGCTTTGAAAACTTGGTCTTGGTGTATACGATAGCGCTCTAGCGCACGCAACTTCAAGGCGGCTAACGCCGTGTTTGTCGGCCAGTTTCAGAAGTGCCATGCAGCTTCTGTAACCCTGTTGCTCAACCTTATGACTACTTAGGATGGCCTGTACAACGGAGCTGGTATATGGGCCAACTTGCTCTGCCCAAGAGATAAACCGCTGAGCATTCCACTGAATAAATTGTTTGTGATTCTCTGGCATATGAGCTTCTACCGTGCTGTACTGCCCTGGTTTTCCGTGAAGCCGGGGATGAGAGCAAATCCGATGATTCTGGTAGAACACCTCAACTGCAGCTCGTGTCATTCGAACATCGACGCGATGCTTAATGTACTCGTAAGGAACGGAGTAGTGCATTTTCTCTATGCTTATATGATAATTGAACTGGACCGTGGCGGTCTTCCAAACCGCCATCTCATAGGGGGTAGCAGGCAAGGCCAGCAGAAACGGCTTTTCTTCTGCTGTAAATACGCTGAGCCTACTCCCTTCTTTTTTCTGAAACGGCTTGGCATTCAAGACCTCAAGCTTTTCATGAATCGCTCGATTTAACTCAGCGGCGCTGAAACATTGTTGCTTTCGAAGCGCAGCCAAAATCCATGTAGAGACGACGCCGACTGATCCTTCTACATTCGGCTTATCTTTGGGTTTACGTACGCGAGCAGGAATGACGGCTGTACCGTAGTGCTCGGCCATCTCGTGATATACCTTGTTTATAACAGGCTCGTGTCCCGTCGTTTTGTCGACGCCCGTTTTTAAGTTGTCTGGAATGAGCACGCGTGTGGAGCCGCCAAAGGCTTGATACATGTGAATATGGGCGGTAATCCAGCTTTCCTGATTTTGCGAAGGAAAGGCCTCCACGTAGGCATATTGGCTGTAAGAGAGCACGCCTACAAATACATACATGGTGACGATTTCGCCGGTATCCCGGTCAATGATGGCAGTTGTTTGACCTGCCCAGTCCACCTCAATCTGCTCGCCAGGCTTACGCTGGATTCGCATGGTGGCATTCGATTTCAACGTGTACTGCTGATAGTGATAGCAGAACTGCGAGTACATAAGCGGAATCTCTTGGTTAAGTCGACATTGCTCACAGTACTCGTTCCAAAGCAAGCTTAACGTGACGCCGCTTTTAGCCATCTCTTTGTGGATGTAGTCGTAGTCTGGCTGCTTCCGACGTGAGGCTTGAGTAGATTCAGCAAAGAGGCGTTGACGAAGTTCGCCATCCGTTAGCTCTTTCTCTAACGGCCAGACGATGCCTAATTCTTCTGCTCGCTGAGTGATTTTAGAAACGGTGTTGCGCGAGCAGGCGCAACTGAGTGCGATGTTACGTTGACTGATTCCTTGGCTATGCAGCCGCAGGATTTCACGATACTTGGTCATAGTGACCTCCTCGAGAATGATTTACGCTGTCTTTCAACAACGCATACGGATCATTCTACAGGAGGCATTATAGGGTGGCTCACCTAATCCGGACAGGTGGCTCAAAAATGCCGGAGACGTGGCTCTCACTCGCCGGAACGATGGCTCAATTCACTGCGGAATATTCATATATTTGTTGCTTTGGAAGGAGCCTGATGATGGCCGTGCACACGAAAATACTCCGAACAAAGCAGTCCCTTCGGAATGCCTTGTGGCAATTAATCGGTTTAATGGACATAAACGATATCACTGTTTCACAAATTTGTAGCGAGGCTGGCATCAACCGAACAACTTTTTATAAGTACTATTCGCTTCCGTTTGATATCCTAAAGGAATTTGTCGATGAAATGTGCGAACAAGTTCTGACGCATATTCGAAAGAAAAACGATACTAATACTGAGATCGACATCTATGCGATTATGTTAGATTTGTGTCGTTTCTACTACAGCAATAAGCAAGTAATGAAGATCTATCTCGATTACAATCGAACATTATTGCCCATTATTCAGAATATATTGGCAGAAGATTTGGGAATAAGTTTAGAAGCGCCCAGTCTCAATTATTTTATCGCTGGTGGAGTAACTGCAATCATTTTCCAGTGGAGTTTAAATGAATATCCTCAATTACCAGAAGATGTTGCCGAATTATTGACGAAGTATATCTGTCAGTTAACAGGGGCATTCTAGTATTAATAATTTTGAAGGGTACAACCCTTCATATCATTAAGGTTTACTGACCTTAGACAAGCCCACCGATCCTAACCGTTCTTATCATAAGTTTGATCATTTGGTCGAGACCCTACGCCAAGCAAATCCTTATCGAAAGACGGTTCGAGGCACGAAAGAGCGCAAGATCTACCCTAATCTTCTCAAATGTCAGTTTGATCAAGGAGATCCTGAAAGTATTCTGGCTTTACGAGAAAACAGGCAATTAGTGCCGGCGGCTCTGAATTAATTTTAGTATTGTCAGTTCATTTATAAGTGCTATCTATACAAACAAAAACGGTTCAGACTTAATTAAACGTCTAAACCGTTTCTGAATTACCAGTGAATATCCACTCCGCCTTCAACGCGAATATCTTGTCCTGTAATCCACCTGCTGTCCTCTGAAGCTAAAAAGAGAATAACAGGCAAAATGTCCTTTTCTGGGTCGCCAACTCTGTTGAATGGGCTGTTCTTGGCAACTTGGGTTTTGATTACTTCCAATATTTCTTTAGTGTAATCATTCATTGCAGAGTCTGTTAGTGCTATTGGACTTACATTATTCACTCGGATATTGTACTCTCCCCACTCTATTGCAACTGTACGGGTGATCGCTCCAACAGCTCCCTTTGCAGCCGCATAAGAGGCAAAACCCTTAATTCCTTGCACAGCATTACTAATGAAATTGATAATTGAACCACCGTTATCTTTCATTAAAGGAAAACATAGCTGCATCATCGTCCATGTTGCATAGGCTTGTGTTTTTAGAGAATGTTCTAAATCCTCGATTGTTTGTTCAATAAATGGAACTAAGTAGTTCGAAGAAGTAGCCCCGTTAATTAAAACATCCACACGGCCAAACCTATTTTGGATTTGACTTACAAAGATTTTCATTTGCTCTTGTTCTTTTAAGTTTGTAGGGACGGCTAATACTTCTGCTCCTTCTTTCTCACATAGCTTAGCCGTTTCTATCAATCTTTCTTCTTGAATATCACAGATCGCAAGCATCGCGCCTTCCTTTGCAAATCCAATCGCATTCTGCTTCCCAAGACCCGCCGCAGCACCTGTAATCACAATCACTTTATCTTTAAATCGCATTTGTTAACACCTCGGATAAATGATTAATGGAGAACTTCTATCTTGCAGCATTCACTTTATTTACTAGTCATATTTAATGACCACTTTTAAGCCTTTCTGGCTATTCCCTGCGGTAGTTATTGCCTCGTTAAAATCGTTCAGTGAATACGTCTGCGTAACCAACTGCTCCAGATTGTAGGGTGTCGTCTCCATAAAGTTTAGAATGTAATCCACATCCTCGTATCCAGCACTGCCGATAATATGCTGACTACTCATCGTAATTTTCTGCAGATCGATGACACGCGGAGCATGATGGATACCGATAATGACTAATTTAGCACCCATCTTGCTGAATTGCTGGAACTGCTGGGGGATTTGGTCAATCCCTACTGCATCGATGTAAATATCTACGTTCGCTCGCTTGCCAAATATCTCACCAACTTCACCGAAGACCTCGACTAATTTCTCGCCTAAATCCTCTTGGCTGGAATTGCACACTTCAAAATCGTATTGTTTAAGCAGAGTCAGTCGAAAATCACTAATATCCACGACCATAATCTTTTGTATGCCTCTCGACCGAAGTCCGAAAGCTGCTGCAACCCCAATAATACCTGAACCGAACACAACAGCCGTCTGTCCGGGCCGGGGATCCGATCTCTTGGCTCCAAAGAATCCGACAGTGAAAGGCTCAATCATTGCCGCTCGAATGTTCGAAATCTTATTTGAAACTTTATACAAATTGTGATTTAGTTGCGCATTCGGAATGTGTACCTTCTCGGAAAAGCCCCCCACAGTAGCTGAGCGCATCAAGTCCCCTTTAGCAAAAGCAGGATATGGATACACTCGATCGCCGACCTGGAATTCCTTAACGTTGCAGCCAACTTCAATGATCTCGCTAATCATTTCATGTCCAAATTCACTGTTCTTCCAAATCATGACCTTTTCTCCGCCATGATTGTATGCCGCGATATCCGAACCGCATATACCAGATACCAGATTGCGGATAATGACATCATTATCCCCACCGATGGGATCAGGGAGTTCCTCGACCGTAACGTTTCGTACATCCTTATAAATGGCCGCCTTCAATTTTCCACCTCCGTAAGTATTTATGGCACACGCTACTAACTTACCAAACGAGTGAGGGGAACGTTACAAGATAAATCTGATTTTTATCAGATCTGTGTTTTTAATTGAACTACAAAAAAACGAACGGCGTCGAGGTCGTTCGTTTAAGTATAGGTTCGTATCGATCAGACGTTTATATCTCGAAACCGACGCGGAGTTGTTCCCGTTTCTTTGCGAAATATCTCCGTAAAATGGCTTTGTGAACTGAAGCCTAATTGCTGACCGATTTCATTTAATGACAGTTCGGAGTGCTTAAGAAGCTGCTTGGACTCATTGATCTTTTCTCTGCGTATCAGATCGGTGATCGATTCTCCTGTTTCCTTTTTATATTGATGAGTAAGATGACTCCTACTAATATATAGCGCTTTGGCAATATGGCTTACGGTTAACGGCTCGAAGAGATGCTCTTTAATAAAGTGACGACACTTCCGAACCAAAGTGGAAAATTGAAGATCCACCTGTGCAATTGCGACTTTGCTCGCGTATTCCAGGAACACTTGATGATGCAATTCTAATAAGGATTGAACGGAGGAAGCATATTTCGCCTTTAGCATGTATCCCCTATATATTCCAGATGCCTCCATATCCAACATTCCGCCATCAACAGCCGCTCGAACAATCTGAGGCCATAGAAACTGTACAACCATATAAGTAAAAGACAATTCATTGTTAAAAATTAATTTGGTATAGGATAATAATTCAGAAGAGGATAGCTTATTCTCAATTTCGCTACGGTTTCCCTTACGAACGCATTCCAGCAAGTAAGAGAGCACGGCGTTGCCTCTTCGCATTGCATATTCGTCTGAAATCTCCGTATTTATGTCCATTATTTACCTCCCCACTCATCTATAATCGCCATTGGTATTATAACATTTCGGTCTATTGCTATTTGAATAAATAACCGTTTTCTCTCATCGAAGGAGAAAGCGGCTATGGTGACTGCAGGACGACGAAGATGTAGCTAATATAAGAACAAGCCTTATACACAACAAGTGGTTCAGTTCCGGCATGACTATCCGATTACCGTTTACCCGACCTCTGACTCAGAAAATTGACTGTTGTACAAGCTTGCATAAAATCCGTTCTTGCGCATCAACTGATTGTGCGTTCCCTGTTCGACTACGTCGCCGTCGTTCATACATAAGATGAGGTCGGCGCTTTGAATCGTCGACAGCCGATGGGCGATGATGAAGCTGGTTCGTCCAAGCATGAGCCGCTCCATCGCCAACTGGATCAATTGCTCCGTGCGAGTGTCAATCGAACTGGTCGCTTCGTCTAGAATAAGCACCTTTGGATCGGCCAGAATTGCACGTGCGATCGTCAGCAACTGCCTCTGCCCTTGGGAGAGGTTACTGGAATCCTCATTAAGCTCCGTTTCATACCCATCCGGCAGCGTCCGGATGAAGTGATCCGCTTGGGCTTCCTTCGCTGCTTTCATAACCTCATCATTATTCGCGCTTAAACGGCCGTAGCGAATATTTTCCAAAATCGTACCGTTAAAAAGCCATGTATCCTGGAGCACCATACCGAATTGAGATCGGAAGTCATGCCGTCTAATAACCGTAAGATCTTGACCGTCGACGTATATGACGCCGCCATCAAGTTCGTAAAAGCGCATTAGCAACTTAACGATTGTCGTCTTCCCAGCTCCGGTCGGACCGACGATCGCCACGCGCTGGCCGGGCTCCACATTAAGATTAAAGTCTTTAAGAATTGGCTTGTTTTTCTGGTAGCCGAATCTGACTTGTTCAAATCGAATATGTCCATGAATCGTGTGCGTGCCATTCGCTCCGAAGATCCCGGTCTCCATCGTTTCTTCCTCTTCTTCGAGAAATTCAAAAACTCGCTCCGACGCAGCAACCATGCGTTGTACTTGGCTCGACAAGCTAGCCATCTGTGTAATCGGCTGGGTGAAGTTCCGCACGTATTGGATAAAAGCTTGAATATCTCCAATGCTGATCCTTCCACTCGCCGCCATGGATGCACCAGCTACGGCAGTGACGACGTAACCAAGATTTCCAGTAAACATAAGGACGGGCATCATTAGGCCTGAGTAAAATTCGGCCATTTTAGCGCTAGAAGCCAGCTGTTCATTATCGAGATCGAATCGTGCAAGTTCCTTCCGCTCTCCATTAAATGCTTTCATGACGATGTGCCCGCTGTAAACCTCCTCGACTCGTCCATTCAATTTTCCGAGAGAGCGCTGAAGATGGCGAAAATGATTTTGCGAGAAACGGGCCAGGCAGACGACAATCAAGAGCGACAAAGGAACCAGAATAATGACGATAAAGGTCAACTTCACGCTGATCGTGAACATCATGATGATGACTCCGACTATGGTCGAAGTGGATGAAATCAGTTGCGTCACACTTTGCGTCAGTGACTGTTCTATCGTATCGACGTCATTCGTCATCCTTGACAACACGTCGCCCTGGCTCGTTCGATGGAAGTATCCTAGCGGCATTCGGTTAATCTTGCTTATGATCTGGTTGCGGAGACGATAAGAGATGTCCGTCGCAACTCTCGCCATCACATGGCCTTGCATGTAGGTGAACAAAGCGCCTAGCAAATAGAGGCCTACAAGTAATAATGCTATAAGTCCGATTGAGCCCAAGTCGATTCCACTATGTTGTCCCTGCATCATTCGGGAGATGCCGTTTGCCAGTTCGTCGGTCGCCTTTGCTAGAATCTTGGGACCTGCGATCATAAATACCGTCGAACATACCGCCAGTATGGCAACCCCTAATAGCTGTTGGCGAAAAGGAGACAAATATGCCATCAGCTTTTTCAACCCGTCGCGCAAGCTCTTCGACTTCCTCGACTTCGGAGGCTTGTTTGCCCCACCGCCGCGCTTCGCCGACGGTCTGGATTTGATTACGCTCATCTCAATCCTCCTTCGTCCTTTGCGACTCGGCAATGGCCCGATATGTCTCGCAATTATCAAGCAATTCCGAGTGCGTGCCTTGACCGATAATGCCTCCTTCGTGAAGAACGATGATGCGATCAGCATCTTTTATCGTACTCACTCTCTGCGCCACGATCAATACGGTGGAGTTGGCAGTGTACCACTTCAATGCGCTTCGAAGGGCAGCGTCCGTCTTAAGATCAAGAGCCGAGAAGCAATCGTCGAAAATGTATATCGGCGCCTTCTTGACTAACGCGCGGGCGATCGCGATCCGTTGGCGCTGGCCGCCGCTGACGTTTTCTCCGCCCTGCGCGATCTGCGTCGCGATTCCCTCGTTCAACTGATCGACGAATGACGCGGCTTGCGCCACCTCCAGCGCTTGTTGAATTTCCCGCCATTCGGCCGAATCTTTTCCATACCTGACGTTGGATTCGATATCCCCCGCGAACAGGAACCCTTTCTGGGGCACATAGCCGATGTTGTCTCGAAGCTCGCTTAGCTTCAGATCGAGGATATTGGTTCCATTTAGCGTAATGCTGCCGTTAGTCGCGTCATAGAAGCGGGGAACCATGTTGACCAACGTCGACTTGCCTGCTCCAGTCATGCCTATGATCGCCGTCGTCTCCCCAGGTTTGGCGGTGAAGCTGATTCGGTCAAAAACTGGCTCTTCGGCGTTCAGGTAGCGGAAGGATACTTCATTGAAATCAATCGTCACGCCTTCACCTGTCAGTAGGCCGCGTGCACACTCCGGTTCCCGAACGGAAAGCGGAGCCGATAACACTTCTTGAATACGCTTCGCCGATGCCAACGCCCGCGGAACCAACATGAATAAAAACGACATAAACAAAAACGCCGCAATAATTTGCATAGCATACTGCATAAAAGCCATCATGCTTCCAATTTGCAGTTTCGACGCGGCAATGGCCTTAGCGCCTGCCCACACAATAAGAACCGTCACCAAGTTCATGACCAGCGTCATTGCTGGTACCAGAAAAGCTGTCGTCCGCTGCACAAACCGGTTCGTGCTTCGTAAGCGATCATTTGTCGATTCGAAGCGATTCTCCTCATATCTTTCGTTGCCAAATGCACGGATTACCAACATTCCGGTCAAATTCTCTCTGCTCATCTGATTCAGCCGATCGACCAACATCTGCAGAATTTTGTACTTCGGCAGGGAAAGCTTGAACAGGACAAGGATAGCGACAACGATGGATACGACAGCAACAGCGATGACCCAGCTCATCGATACGCTGCTGCGAACGGCCAGAACGATCCCTCCAATTGCCATGATTGGCGCGAAGAGAACCAATCGTATGCCCGTTAGAACGAGTTGCTGGATCTGTTGCACGTCATTCGTTGTTCGAGTAATGAGCGATGCGGTCGAGAAGCGCTCGTACTCTTCGCTTGCAAAGAGACCAACCTTCTCAAAAATGTCGCGACGCATCCGCATGGCCACAGATGTGGCTATCTTGGAAGCGAACCAACCGACGACGATAGCGGACATTCCACCAAGCAGAGCGACTCCGATCATATTTAATCCCATACCAAGGATATATTCTCGTTGACGTTTTTCCAGATTCACGCCAAGTTCTTCATAGAACATCCTCGTAAATTGTACTTCCGCTTTGGCACCAATTGTACTGTCTTTCGCTGAAGCAATCCGGTAAGCATCAAGCTTACCGGAAGCCTCAAGCTCCGATAGTACTGGCTCAATGTCAAGAATTGAATTTCCTTGCATATCCTGCAGCGCCAAGGTCCAGGCTCCCACGGCCAGTCGATAAGTTTCTTCCACGCTGTCCTTCGTTGCTTCCGTGTCGACCCTGCGATAGATGTTCTGCGAAGCTGCAACGGGGAATAATTTAGCCAGTTCTTCACTTGATCCTGCCGGGACCATGGAGTACCCACTGATCAGTTTAGCCGCGTCTTGCTCGTTCAAAAACAACATCAACAGCCCGATCTCATCGGAACCAATCGCAGCAGGAGAGCCAGCTTCTATTCCTCCTGCCTGAATACCGGTATCCACAATGTTGCTCATCAGTTTAGGCAACCCTAAATCGCAGGCCACTTGGATGAGCAAGAAAGCGAAGGCGACTGTTAGTGATAGCACGAATGGTTTTAAATACCGAAAAATAAGCTTCAAATTTTTCTTCGCCTCCGATCTCGTTCGGCCCCTTATTGTTAGCGTCCTAACATTATAGGCAAGATAAACCTCTTATTCGAGGTTTATCTTTAATTTCTCCGCGATGGTAAAAAACACGGAAATCTCTTCTTCCTCCAGTCCCTGGCGAAGACGGTTTTCGAACTCACTGAATTGTTGCACGACTCGGTCGTGCTGCGAGATCGCTTTCGGAGTCAACGTAATTTTCTTCAGCCTGGCATCGTGCACAACAGGTTTGCGTACGATAAGACCATTTCGTTCCATTAGTTGCAAAACTCCTGTCACCGTTGCTCTGCGAATATTGAAGTCCTTCTCCAGGTCGCGCTGGAACACTTCCCGCTCAGAGTTCCCTCGCAAGTAACCAATAACCCAACCTTGCATTCCGGTCAGTCCATCTTCGCCGTCGGATACACCGTCATCCATTTGTCGCTTGATCAGATTCGCCAGCATTCGGATTTCGAAGCTAATCGCTCTAGGCGGTTTCATCGCATTCCTCCGTTGTTAGGATGCTAACATTATCCTTCAGGAGAATCACTCCGTCAATCGGAATCAGGAGGCTGCTATCTTAAACCGATCCTATTTTCCGTTCAAGAAATCGAAGATCAAGGACGGGACTTGTGGTGCTATCCGGCGAAACTGATAGGTGGTCAGCCCTTTACTGCGCCAACCATGATCCCTCTGATGAAGTACTTCTGGAAGAACGGGTACGCGATCATAATGGGAAGAACGCCGATTACCGCGATCGCCATTTTCACGGAGTCCGTCGGCATGTTCTGTGTCGCTTCAGAGGATTGTGAGGTCATGTTCGTATTGATGAACTGGATGTCCTGCATAATCCGATTCAGCAGATTCTGAATACTGAACAGCTTAGGATTTGTGATATAGATCATCCCGAGCTGCCAATCGTTCCAATACATGATACAGGAGAATAGACCGATGGTCGCCATAACGGGCGTCGACAATGGGATGACGACCTTCCACAGCGTGCGAAACTCTCCAGCTCCGTCGATTTGAGCCGATTCGATCAAAGCCGGTGGTACCGTCGTCTGGAAAAACGTCCGCATCATCATGACATAGAAGCCGTTCATCAGCAGACCTGGAACGATTAACGCCAACAAGGTGTTCTTCAGATGAAAAATCTGCGTGAATACGAGATAAGTCGGAACCAATCCCCCGTTGAACAGCATTGTAAAGAAGATCAAGAACATGATCAAATTACGATGGGGAGTCACGCTCCGGGACAGTGGGTATGCCAGAAGCGTCGTCAGGACGATGCTTCCGAGCGTACCGACAACCGTCACGAAGATGCTGATCGCGTATGCACGTCCAATATCGGAACCGCGGTCGAATAAATATTGGTAAGCATCCGTACTGAACTTATGTGGAATAAAGGAATAGCCTTGAGCCAATATCGTATCTTGATCCGTGAACGATGCTGAGATGAGCAGGATGAAGGGAAGTATACATAGTAGCGCAAACACGCTCATGCAGATATAGCTGAACCAAGTTAATCCTCTGCTGTCGTTTTTCAAGTGGATAGCCTCCTAAAATAGTGCATTTTCTTTGCTGAGTCGACGTACCGTGTAGTTCGCCAGTATAACAAGCACGAACCCAACGACTGATTGGTAAACGCCTGCCGCCGTGGACATGCCGATATCTCCGCTACCCATCAACCCTCGGAACACATAAGTATCGATGGTCGACGTCGTATCGAAGAGCGCTCCAGACGCCATCGGAACTTGGTAGAACAGGCCGAAGTCGGAATAAAAAATGCGACCGACGCTTAACAGCGTCATCAGAATGATCGTCGGCATCAAGATCGGCAGTGTAATCTTGAAGATCTGTTGCAGACGACTGGCCCCGTCCAGACGAGCTGCCTCGTAATATTCATCGTCGATGCCTAGTAGCGCTGCGAAGAATACGATGCTGGAATACCCCGTATTCTTCCAAAAATTCACGAAGGTTAGAATGTATGGCCAATACTTCGGTTCGCTGTACCAAGAGATCCAATCATCAATGCCAAGCCAAGGCAGCACCGTCTTATTCATAAATCCCGTATCCGGGCTTAGGAAAGCGAATACCAGGTAGCCGACGATAACCATGGAGATCAAATGGGGCAAGGCAATGATACTTTGCATGCCTTTCAAAAGCCTGCGATGCTTGATCTCGTTCAGCATGATCGCGGTAGCCAGAGCCAAAACGGTTCCTACGATAATGAAAAGCAGGTTATAGAGAATGGTGTTACGAGTAATGATGTAGGCATCCGAGGTCTTGAATAGATAGGTGAAATTATCGAAGCCGACCCAATCGCTGCCGAGGATACCTTTGGCAAAATTGATTTTCTTGAAAGCGATAACGATACCGAGCATTGGTAAATAATTATTGAACAGAAGATACAGTAAGCCAGGAACCATCATAACGAGCAGCGCCCAGTACCTTCTGTATTTGTTTTGTTTCTTCCGGTTCGTCCCGTTCCCTACCTCAGGGACTGTCGCGACGTGTGCCATTCGAATTCCTCCCAGTGTCTCGATTATTGTCTTAGCTAAATGATACGAGATCGTGATCTCGCCAACTAACGGTATGACGACTATTCAATAACGGTTTGACGACTTTTAAAGGCCTTGCCGCTCGTCCCCGCCCAGTCCCATTTCAAAGCAAAAAAGAAAGCCCGCTCGATCCCCGATGACGGAAAACGAGCGAGCAAAAAAACGAGCGGTCGAGTATTTAAGCGGTCACTGAGACGGTAAGAGCTGCGGAAGGCAACCCTTCCACGCTTACCTTCAGCACTGCAGGTCCCGGCTCGTAACCGGCACGAACGATCGCCATCAGCCTTCCTTTATACGAAGTGAATTCCCCGGTCGTGTAGTTCTCCGTCGTTTGCGGTCTGCCTGCACCAAAGGCAGCCAGCGTTGCAGTTCCTTCCGCCGTAGCCGAAGCCTTGAATTCCGCAGTCGGGACCGTGCGTCCTTCCGCATCGACGATTTCAACCACGACAAAGTTTAGGGATTGACCGTCGGCAGGAAGCTCCATGCGCTCGGGTGTTAAACGGATGCCAACGGGCTCGCCGGCGGATTCGAGCCGATCGGAAGAGATGGCTTCGCCATCCTTGTACCCAACTGCTTCCAACGTACCCGGCTCGTACGTCAATTCGAAAGTTGCGGTGAAACGATGACTCTTCCCCGCCTTTTTTTTGCCCAGGCTTTTGCCATTCAGGAGGAGCTCAACTTCTTCTGCTGCCGAATAGACATCGACCTTCACAGGCTTGCCTTCATAGCCGGGCCAGCTCCAGGCATGTTCGACATCTGGCCAGCCCCAGCGAGCCATGATTTCGACCAAACCATGATTTTTCGGATGACGAGACGCGATAAAAGTCTCGTCAGACCCCCAAACGATCCGTCGGTAAGCAAGCTGCGGGCGAGCGAAGCTGCACAGATCGAAGTCAGAATCATAAGCAGTACGCCATGGATACGTAGAGACATGTACAAGCTGAGACAAGCTCGCAACCTGATCGGGCTCGACGTGCATGACCTTGCCGAGCCCCGCTTCGCCGAGATAATCGTGACTGGTCCAATTAAAATCGCCGATTACGTGCGGATAACGCTCTACGTCGGCCCAATAGATATCCATCTCGCTCGGCTTGCTTTCAGTCGAGCAGATGACCCGGTTCGGGAACTCTGTCAGCGCGGGTTCAAAATGATAATTCAAATAATTGTAGCCGACCACGTCCATCGGAGCGTTTAATGCTTCCGTATAGGGACCCCAGATGCTTCTGCCGAATTCAGAATCCAGATTGATTAGGTCTCCTCCTCGTTTCGATTGCTCGAAGAGACCTTTAAAAAATTCGGCTTGGTCGTCGTCATCCAGACCGCTGAAGAAGGAACACACGGCATTTGTGACTAGACGCGTCGGATCCAGTTCGCGAACGCGCGCCGCCAGCTTTGAGGACCACCGGTAACCGTCGGACAATCCGCCGCGCTCTGGCACTTCGTTGCCGATTGACCACATGATAACGCTGGGGCTGTTGCGGTCACGAAAAATGAAAGCATCCAGATCCTTCTGCCAATCCGTTTCGAAATATTGGCTGTAATCGTGCGTGTTCTTCTCCATCGTCCAAACATCGAAGGCTTCGTTAATGACGAGTAGCCCCAGACGGTCGCACGCTTCCAGCAGATCACGGGACATCGGATTATGTGCGAACCGAATTGCGTTGTATCCGTTGTCCTTATGAATCTTCATCTTGCGGAACTCGCTGTCCTTGAAGGAGGCAGCACCGAGGATGCCGTTGTCATGATGTACACAGCCACCCTTGAGCTTGATCGTTCGTCCGTTAAGCATAAACCCATTTTTGACATCTGCGGAGATGGTCCGAATGCCGAACAAAGTGCTATCGCTGTCCAGAACTGAAGTTTGATTGGATAACTCCGCCTTAATTTTGTAAAGCTTAGGCGAGTCGATGTCCCATAGCTCGGCGTTCTCCACGGCGACCAATACGCGACCAGTCTCTTTCGCTCCCGGAGAAATGTGGACTTTGACTCTGCCTCTACCGGAATCGGTGCCACAAGCTTCCTTTTCGATTCGAACATTCACCCACAGATCCACTGATTGAGCGGTATGATTCTCGACTGTCGTCTCGACGAGAATAAAGGCGGTACTGCCCACGATGTGGGAGGTTCGTGCAAAAATGCTCCAAGGCGAGAGGTGAGTCTTCGGTGCGCATAGCAAATCGACGTGTCGGTACAGCCCAGATCCTGAATACCAGCGCGCGTTCGGCTGTGCTGCGTTATTGACCGTAACCGAAAGCCGATTGGTCCTGCCGGGTTTCATGTAGCCGGTCAAATCGGCATGGAACGGGATATATCCGTTATGCTGTCTGGCGATGGTATGTCCGTTCAAGATGACGGAGGTGTTCATATAGGCGCCATCGAACTCGACGAGGACACGTTTGTCCGCGTACTCCTCCGGGATCTCGAGCATCTTCGTGTAAGTACCAATCCCACCGTTGTAATAGCCCGTCAACGATCCTCCCGGAGCGTCCGGAGACACTTCTGTTTCGATCATAAAATCGTGGGGCAAATTTACGATGCGCCCTTTGCCGTTCATGCCGGGAATCGGAATTGAAGAAGGTTTTCCATTAATGAATTCCCATTCTCGGTCTATATTCGTGCGCTTCATTTATCGTTCATCCTTTCAATTAACATTGGGGCGGTATCATACTACCGATTCTCTTTGTAACCGAAGTCGGGGATAGACAGCCACCGTCTGCGAAGTTCATGGGCGGCAGCTTTCGGCTTACGGTCGCGGGTGAAGACACCCTTCTTGTTGCCCTGCACCCGTAGGATTCCTTGACTCGTCTGGAAGTCCGCAAAATTCCATACCTGTTCACCGACGAAACCATCGAATTCGTCAAACACTTCATGATTCAGACGATAATATTCGACCTGATACTCTTCTGTAAACATCACGGGATCAACATCATGAAGACCGGCAACCGTATCTGCTCCATATTCGGTCATCATGATCGGTTTGCCCGGGCAGCGCTGAGTCCAGCCTTGCAACTCACCTCGCAGGCTGCTTCGAGCCTTTTCGAACTCACCGCCGAATGCATACCAGCCATAGTAGCGGTTCAAGCAAAGAACGTCCACCAACTCTGCTATCTTGTCGTTGTGCGGCAGCGACATGAAGTGAGTGACAATGGTAACAGGCCTGCGTTGTGGGTCCAGTTCACGGGCCAATGCAACCAAAGGCTCGAAATACTCGGTTGCCCCGTCTTCCTCTGAGGCAGGCTCGTTGGCGACGCACCACATGACCACGCAAGGATGATTTTTGTCACGTTCGATCAGCTCCCGGATGACAATTCCATGGTCTTCTTGCGTTTGGAGCACTTCCCACGTATTACGCTTGGCACCCATTTGCGGCGTCATATTGAAATTTAGATGCAGCCCGACGGCGGGGACCTCGTCGATCACGACGATCCCTTCACGGTCTGCGAGTCTCATGATCTCCTCTGAATAAGGATAATGGGCCGTGCGGAATGAGTTTGCTCCCATCCACTTTAGCAGACGGAAATCCATGACATTCGCCGCCTCATTCAAGCCTCTGCCGTTGATGGGAGTATCCTCATGCTTCCCGAATCCTTTAAAGTAGAAGGGCTTACCGTTTATCAGGAAACGGCCTTCCTTAACTTCGACGGAGCGGACGCCGAAGGGCTGCTCGTAGACGTCTATTACTTGCCCGTTTTGTAACAGTTCAATTTTAAGTTGGTAGAGATACGCACAAAGCGGCTCCCAGGGTTTCGCGTTATGGATACAGATCTTCCCCGCCGGTCCTTGGTGTTCCCCAACGACTTCTTTTGCCTCGTCGATGATCGTTACCCGAACATCAGCCATCCCTTCTGTGGTCACTAAATATTGAACGTCGCCCGTAGTGCCGTCCCATGCTGTCACGATTGAGACGTCCTTTACGAAGGTGGCAGGCGTAGTATAAATTTTGACCGGACGATGAAGTCCCGCATAATTGAAAAAGTCAAAATAAGGGCTGTTCTTGACCCACTTATTGCCTTCTTCGTCTACTCCTTCGTTATAAGCGCCCATCGGAAGAGTCGTCTCGTCCACGACATTGTTGACGGCGATCGTCAACCGGTTACTGCCGGGCTTCAGCAGCGAGCGAATATCCACTTCGAAAGGTGTAAAGCCGCCTTTATGCTCCGTTGCGTATTGTCCGTTTACGTACACTTTGGCGAAATGGGTCGCGGAGCCTAGCCGCAGCACGATGCGTTCAGACAAGAGGACGTTCGGAATCGTGAACTCTCTCTCATACCAGACCCATCCAACATGATTGCGGATATCCGAGGTTACCCCAGTATCGTTAAAAGAAGCCGGAACGGACATCGAGAGTGTGCCAGTCAGCGGCGAACGGTGCCATTCGTTGCTCCATCCTTCTCCGTGGTCCAGCTTAAAGCTCCATATGCCGCCAAGATCGATGACGCTGCGCGATTCGGTTAAGATGGGATATAGCATGAGTAACTGACTCCTTCGTTTTGGCAATTTGATTGAAAAAAGCCGGAGATACCCGGCTTTCAGTTTACTTGCTGTTTGCGGCAACCCATGCGTCCAATTGCTTTTGCTTTTCGGCGATGACTTTATCAATGCCTGCAGACTTCAATTTCTTCCTGAACTCGTCCAATTTTGAGGCTGGATCGAGCGCTCCGGACTCCAATCCTTTCGCATATTCCTGAATGACGTTGTTCAGCGCCGTCATTTCGTTTTTAACGGCTTCAGTACTAAAAGAGAAACCAAGCGCCTTCGATTTAATCGCTTTAGCATTTGCTTCCTTGGTCAAGGTCCACTTGTCCGTTCCATCCGTTGAGAACGGATACGTCAACGTTGCATTTCCGATCAACCAGGATTGGTTGGAATAGCCCACCGTCTTCGCATCAATGCCCGCTGGGAAGTCGACCGTCTTATTCGAATTGACGACATAGTGTTTGCCTTCGATACCCCACAACAGCAGGTTCGCAATATCCGGGTNCGAGTACATGAGGTTCAGGAACATCATCGTACGTTCCGGCTTCTCGGCATTTGCGGAGATCGTCCATACGCCCTGAAGCACGTCGGTCGTCGTCGAGTAGATGTTCGGCAGAAGCGGCGCATAAACGAGTTCGGTGTTCGACAAACGGCTTTCTCCTGCCAATCCAGCTGGTTTGTTGCTGAGGAAATATGAGAAAATCTTGCCTGCCTTCATTATCTCCGAAGCGTTTGTCTGGCTCGTCGCAGCATCTTTGTTGATATACCCGGCTTTGAACCAGCTATGCATTCTGTTGACCATGTCTTGATACGCTTGGCTATCGTACAGATTCTCGATCTTCATCCCGTTGTCGAATCCGGGCAGAACACCGAACTTATCACCTAATTTGTCATACCAGATATACGAGTCCATCGGAACTGACTGGCCAACGCCGAGAGCGGAGATCGACGGCTCGTTTTCTTTTATCGTCTTGTATACGGCATCCAGATCGTCGATCGTCTTGATCGCGCTCACGTCGATGTGGTACTTATCGACGAGATCCTTCCGCATTGCCACGCCGGGTTGACCTGTCGTATAATCCTTAAGCACCGGGATCCCGTAAATTTTGCCATTCAACACGGCGCTATTGAGGTACGCGGGGTCGAACTGCGCTTTGAGATCCTGACCGTACTGATCGAGCAGATCGTCCAGCGCGACCACCTTTCCTGCAGCTACGTCGCTACCGTACAGCGAGCCAAAAGAAAAATACGTATCGAGCTTCTCTCCGCCCGACGTCATCAGATTCAATTGCTGCGCCCATGTTCCGATGCTGATTGGCAAAATCTTGACCGTGGTGTTGATCTTTGCCTTCGTAATTTGGTTGATGGCGTCTTGAACCTCGCCTATGTCCTTCGGAACCGCCCCGAAGGCCGGCATCGCCATCACGAGCTCGTAAGGATCCTTCGTCGCGTCATTCGCGCTAGCGCTTGAGCCGCTACTGGCACTTTCGCTTGGAGAGCCAGATTGCGTACCGTTCTCCTCGTTGTTTGAAGACGAACATGCGGTAACAGATCCCGCCAGCAGAACTGTGGCGAGCGAAAACGAAGCTATCTTAATTGCTTTTCTCATAGTAATCCCCCATCTGTTTAATTCGTTTGCATTTTTATCTTATCGCGCTTCCGCAGGAGACACTAACACTTTGACGACCTGTTCATAACGCTTTCACGACTACATCTCCCCCGCTCCGCCGGATTGTTCTTTCATAGAAAAGGCCGGGTCCGAAGACCCGGCTCTCACTTTACTTGTTTTTCGCGGCAGCCCATGCGTCCAATTGCTTCTGCTTTTCGGCGATGACTTTGTCAATGCCTGCAGTCTTCAATTTCTTCCTGAACTCGTCCAATTTTGAGTCCGGATCGAGCGCTCCGGACTCCAATCCTTTCGCATATTCCTGAATGACGTTGTTCAGCGCCGTCATTTCGTTTTTAACGGCCTCAGTACTAAAAGAGAAACCAAGCGCCTTTGATTTAATCGCTTTAGCATTCGCTTCCTTGGTCAAGGTCCACTTGTCCGTCCCCTCCGTTGAGAACGGATACGTCAACGTTGCATTTCCGATCAACCAAGCTTGGTTGGAATAGCCCACCGTTTTCGAATCAATGCCCGCTGGGAAGTCGACCGTCTTATTCGCATTGACGACATAGTGTTTGCCTTCGATGCCCCACAACAGCAGGTTCGCGATATCCGGGTCCGAGTACATGAGGTTCAGGAACATCATCGTACGTTCCGGCTTCTCGGCATTTGCGGAGATCGTCCATACGCCCTGAAGCACGTCGGTCG
>Ga0065721_10004536_pt1 | contig 25534 bp, 26 predicted proteins | sample Mesricmetagenome_FD_59108 | JGI IMG/M metagenome (GOLD analysis project Ga0065721, IMG submission 59108) | Mesophilic microbial community from rice straw/compost enrichment Sample: eDNA_1 v2 (version 2) | ecosystem: Engineered > Solid waste > Grass > Composting > Bioreactor | place: USA: Davis... | reverse complement strand
GCGGCGGGAGCCGCGGCCACGGGCGCCGCGACCACCACGGGAGAGGAGGCGGCGTTGGAAGCTCGGGCGATCTTGATCTTGAAGCCTTCCTCCTCGACCGAGAATTCGGTCAGGTCGGAACGCTGCATCAGATCGATGAGTTGCTTGATTTGTTTGAGGTCCAAGGGAGGGCCTGGGTTGTGGTGAATAAGCAGACGACCCGGCTTTAGACCGGGTCAGGTTGAGCTGCGTTCAATGATTGGGCGAGACGGGAAGGCAAACTCCATTTTTGAACGGATTTCGGCCAAAACCGGCCCAAAACCGGGCAAAATGCCCCGAAATTCGTCTAAAATCCGCCGATTTTGACTTAACTAGTGAACATAAAAGGGCGGCGGGAGCCGTCGGCCGTGACCCGCGAAAACGAGCCAAAATCGCCTGAAAACCGGGCGAAAAAACCGTGAGACGGGGCGGTTTTTTGCGAAAACCGGCTCAAATCGCAAAAGCGCCCGCCGCGAAGATGGCGGCGGGCGAAACCGGACGAAGGGCGGGGGGCCGGAAGGCTGGTCTGGCGCTGTTTTTGCCCGTATGCGGATGGATTCAGAGCCTCACGGTGCGGCCGGTGGCGTCGGATTCGAAGCAGGCGTCGAGCACGCGCTGGATTTCGTGGCCGCGGGCGAAATCGGGTTGGTCGCAAACCCCTCTGCGGATCGATTCGATGAAGCGACGGTGGTTGTTGGGGGTGGGCGCGGCTTTCTTTTCCTGCCACTTGGCGGTGGCGATGTCGGCTCCCGCACAGATCCGGTAGGTATCGGACCCGAAGTCGGAATCGAACGAGAGGGCGCCTTTGGTGCCGTGCAGCTTCAGAGCGAGGCGGTTGGCGTGGCCGGTCGCCCAACGAGTGGTGTGGATGACGCCGAGCGCGCCGTTGGCGAACTCGACCTGGAGGAGCGCGCTGTCGTTGGCGTCGAGAACGTAGTCGCCGATGCGGTTCTTCGGGGCCTTGGGGAAAGCCTTGAGCTTCGCATGAATCTTTTTGATGGGGCCGGCGGGGTAGGTGGCGAAATCCACGATATGGACGCCGACGTCGCCGAGGACGCCCTTCGAGCCGTGTTTGGTGGAGAGGCGCCACAACCAGGTCGGGTTGGTCGACCAGTCGCCCCAGATCGGGGAGCTGAGCCAGGTTTGCAGGTAGCTGGCCTCGACGTGGCGGAGTTCGCCGATTTCACCGGCATGCACCCGGGCGGCGATTTCCTGGATGGCCGGCCAGTCGCGGTAGGAGAAGTTGACCATCGCGATCTTCCCCGAGCGCCGGGCGGCGAGGAGCATGCGGCGCGTCTCGGCGTGGTCGAGACCGAGGGGTTTTTCGCAGAGGACGTGTTTGCCGGCTTTCAGGGCTTGGATCGAGAGCGGCGCGTGAAAGGCGTCGGGCGTGACGTTGGAGATGGCGTCGACCGGGCACTCTTTGAGGAGCTTGGCGAAGTCGGTGTAGATGCCGGAGGCGGGAATGCCGTGTTTTTCGGCAAAAGCCTCGACGCGCGCGCGGTCGACGTCGCACCCGGCGACGAGTTCGACGCCTGGAATCTGTTTGTAGAGCTCGGCGTGACGATTCGCCATGCCGCCGGTGCCGAGGATGGCGACGCGGACGGACTTGGACGCGGAGGAGGACGGGCGTTTCTTGCGAGGAGAGGGCATGGTGGCGGGGCGCTGGGCGGGTGGTGCGGGGATGGTCCGAGGGCGGGTCACTTGTGCCCTTCGGTCGGGCGGGAGGCGGCTTCGGGGTCGGGAGGAAGCGGCTCCAAGGGCTTCTGGTTGGGGGCGCTGTCCTTGATGCAAACACCGGAGTAGGCCCAGCGGACGCCGTTGGCGATCACCTGCTGCACCAAGGGATTGTGGTAGGTGGGGTAGGTCTCGTGCCCGGGGCGGAAGTAGAAGATCTTGCCGTTGCCGCGCCGCCAGGTGGCTCCGGAACGGAAGACTTCGCCGCCGGTGAACCAGCTGATGAAGATCAGCTCGTCCGGCGTCGGAATGCCGAAGGGTTCGCCATACATCTCCTCGGCGGGGAGCTCGATGTAGGGGGGCAGTCCCTGAACGATGGGATGCGAGGGGCAGGTGACCCAGAGACGTTCCTTGTCGGTGGATTCGCGCCAGGTGAGCGAGCAGGTGTCGCCCATGAGGGATTTGAAGATCTTCGAATAGTGGCCGCTGTGCAGGACGATGAGCCCCATGCCCTCGAGCACGCGACGGCGGACCTTGGCCACGACGGCGTCGCTCACCTCGCCGTGGGCCATGTGGCCCCACCAGGTCAACACGTCGGTGGTGTCGAGCACCTCGTCGGTGAGGCCGTGCTCGGGCTCGTCGAGGGTGGCGGTGCGGACGGTGAACTCGGCGCCGCCGAGCTTTGTCAGCGCGTCGGCGATGGCCTGGTGCATGCCCTGCGGATAAAGGGCGGCGACTTTCGGGTTTTTCTTCTCGTGGCGGTGTTCGCCCCAGACGGTGACGCGGATGATGGGTTTGGCGGAGATCATGGGGAAGGGGGAGGCCGAAGGGGAATCGGTCCGATACGGGAAATAGGAGAAAATCCGCGGCTTGCTCCAAGGGAGTAAGGTCGCAATTTGGCGCCAAAATAACAAAAATCCGATGTCGATGGACAGCCGAGGACCTGCGGTGGACGAGATGGGGGAACCCGGCGTGGACCCGACGCGCGCGGCCATGGCGATGGATTTGACGCGCGCGGCGGAGCGTCTGGCCGGGTGTCCGGACAATCTGCGGCGGGCGCACAGGTTGGGGCTGCATCGGCGCTGGCCGCGGGCGCATTTTCATCCGACGCCGGAACTCTTCGTGCAAACGGGCGGGGTGACGCGTTTCGAGGGGCCCGAGCAACGTTGGGATCTCGACGCCGGCGAGATCGGCCTGATGCCGCGCGGGGTGCCGCACGCGGAGACGCCGCTGGATCGCGAGACGCCGTATGGGATCGTCGTGGCCTGTTATCGCCCGACGGGCTTCACCCTGATCCGGGCGCATGCGGTGGACGAACCGACGGGCACGCGGCGTATCACGCCCAAAGCCGTGGCCGTGGTGGACAGTGAACGCGGGCGGGACGCGTTTCGTTACCTCGACGAAGCCGAGCAGGCCTGGGCGGCGGGCGGGGAGCGCCGGGGCGCGGGCGAGGTGGCGGTGGATCTCGTGCGGGTGTTTCTGCGCGTGCTCGCGGAGGAGGCGCGGCGAGGGGAGCCGACGCGTCGTCGCTACTCGCCGGTGGTGGAGTCGGCGCGGGCGGTGGCGCGTTCGCACCTGGCGGATTCGCGGCTTTCGGTGGACTGGCTGGCGCGCGCGGCGGGGTGTTCGCCGGACCACCTGACGCGGCGTTTCCGCGCCGAGACCGGCAGCTCGGTGGTCGCGTGGCTGAACGGCGAGCGTGTGGCGATGGCGCAGCGTTTGTTGGAGGAGAAAAAATACCAGGTGTCCGAGGTGGCCTGGGCCTGCGGCTTCACGCACCCCTCCTATTTCATCCGGGTGTTTCGCGCCCGCACGGGCATGACCCCGCTGGCCTTTCGCCGGACGTGCGCGGCGAAAGTGTAATGATCAATCCACTACCGAACCGACCTCGGCGATCGTCTCGAGCCGGAGGATGACGCGGCCGGCGGCGCGCGTGGCGGGGAGGTCGAGGACGAAGCGGACCTCCCAGTCGTTGAGCTCGGCGGGATCGACGAGGATCTGCGCGATGCGCCACTCGGCGGCGGCGGGCTCGGCCTCGTCGAAATGCGTGTGCTCGGCGGCGCGGCCGGCGGGATCGAGGCGGAAGCGTTCGCGCGCGGCGGCGTGGGCGGCGAAGAGTTTTTCGAGGCGCTTGGCCTCGGTGGAGATCGTTTCGTCGGTGGCGCCGTCGGGCAGCACGCGGAGCGCGGCGGCCGCCCAGTCGCGCGCGGCGGCGTCCTGCAGGAAGAGGTGGATGGCGATGCGCGCGGCGCGGCGCAGCGCGGCGGGATCGCGGGTGAGCTCGCGCGGGCCCGAGCCGAACCTCTTCGCGCCGGCGTCAACGCCGGCGGTTTCGGGCGCGGGCGTGGCGGAGAGGTCGCCGGCCTGGAGGCGTTCCCACTCCTCGATGAGGCTCGAATCGATGCCGCGCACGAGTTCCTCGAGGTGTGCCTCGAGTTCGAGCACGGGCTCGGTTTTGGCGGACTGCGGGACGGTCTGGGCGAGGACCTTCCAGACCTGCATGAGGTGGCGGAGAAGCAGGCCCTCGGCGCGTTCGAGACCGTAGTCGCGCACGTAGTCGGCGAAGCTCATGAAGCGCTCGTGCATCTCGCGCGCGATGCTCTTGGGGCGAACGTTTTCGTTGCCGATCCACGGATGCGCGGCGGCGAAGGCGTTGAACGTGTCGTAGAGGAAATCGCGCAGCGGCTTCGGGTGTTCGATCTCCTCGAGTTTCTCCATGCGCTCCTCGTAGGGCACGCCCTCGGCCTTGAGGCGGTTGAGCTCCTCGGTCTTGGCTCGGTTGACCTGCGCGCGGAGGATTTGCTCGGGGTCCTCGACGATGGCCTCGCAGAGCGTGAGCACGTCGAGCGCGTAGTCGGGCGATTCGCGGTCGAGTTTTTGCAGGGTGTCGATCAGGTAGATCGAGAGCGTCTGGTGCAGGGAGAAATCATCCTGGAGCGCGACGTTGACCTGGAGGCGGCGGCCGGAGGGCTGTCGGGGAATAATGGATACGATGCCGCGGTCGAGGAGGGCGCGGAAGAGCTGCCAGGCGCGGCGGCGGTGGGTTTTCTTTTTCGCCTCGGTCTCGTGGCTGTCGTTGATGAGGCGGCGCATCTCGCGGCAGCCGTCGGCGTCGCGCGAGAGCACTTGCAGGAGCATGCCGTGCGTGACCTGGAAGCGCGACACGAGCGGCTCGGGCGCGGCGGTTTGGAGGCGTTCGAGGGTTTTCTTGTCCCAGCCGATGGAGCCCTCGGGGGCGGTCTGTTTGACGAGCTTCTTTTTCTTCGAGGGATCGGCGGCGGCTTTTTTCTCCGCGCGGAGGTTTTCTATCACCCACTCGGGCGCTTGCACGACGACGTAGCCGACGTCGTCGAAGCCCTTGCGCCCGGCGCGACCGGCGATCTGGCGGAAGTCGCGCACGGAGAGCGTGGCGGCTTTGGTGCCGCCGTATTTCCAGAGCTGGGTGAAGACGACGGTGCGCAGCGGGATGTTGATGCCGACGCCGAGGGTGTCGGTGCCGCAGATGACCTTGAGCAGGCCCTTCTGCGCGAGCTGCTCGACGAGGATGCGGTAGCGCGGGAGCAGGCCGGCGTGGTGCACGCCGATGCCGTGGCGGAGCCAGCGTTTGAGCTCGCGGCCGTAGGGGCTGGTGAAGCGTGTGCCCTCGAGGGCGGCGGCGAGCGCGGCTTTTTCCTCCTTGGTGCAGATGGGGAGGCTGGTGAGGTTTTGCGCGGTCTCGGCGGCGGCGCGTTGCGTGAAGTGGACGAGGTAGGCGGGCACGCGCCGCTCAACGAGGAGTTGTTCGACCCGTTCGGCGAGCGGGATCTCGGACCACTCGAAATGCAGGGGCACGGGGCGGCGGTCGCTGCGGACGACGGTGACGGGCGTGCCGGTGCGGCGTTCGAGCTCGCGTTCGATCGTGCGCGTGTCGCCGAGCGTGGCCGACATGAGGAGGAAGCGGCTGCGCGCGAGCGCGATGAGCGGCACCTGCCACGCGACGCCGCGCTCCTGGTCCGAGTAGTAGTGAAACTCGTCCATGATGATCACGGAGAGGCCCGCGTCGTCGCCGCGCGCGAGCGCCTGGTTGGCGAGGATCTCGGCGGTGCAGCAGAGGATGGGCGCGGACGGATTCACGGTGGCGTCGCCGGTCATCATGCCGACGCGCTCGGGGCCGAAGTCGCGGCAGAGCGAGAGGAACTTTTCGTTCACCAGCGCCTTGATCGGGCAGGTGTAGACGGAGCGTTTGCCGCGGCAGAGGGCGAAGAAGTGGGCGGCGGCGGCGACGAGCGATTTGCCGGAGCCGGTGGGTGTATTCAGGATAACATTACGCCCGGCGAGCAGTTCGAGGATGGCCTCCTCCTGCTCGGCGTAGAGCTCGAGGCCCTTCGCGGCCATGGCGTCGAGGAAACGCGAAAGCAGCGCGTCGTCGTTGGCGGCCTCGGCGAGGGTGAGCGGAGCGAGCGGCGGGGAGGGCGGGTGAGATGTGGAGGCGGAGTCGGACACGCGGCGAGAGACGGGAATGGCCGCAAAGACGCGCAGAAGGCGCAAGAAAGGGGAAGGCGGAAAGGGGCGGAGGGGGGGATGCAGCTGCCTCAAGGACCGGTGTCCGATTGGCGAAACGGCTCCGCCGTTCCGCTACGGGCGCCCGTGCTACGTGAAGCGGCGGGCGCGGTGGCAGATCTCGAGGCGGTTGCCGAAGGGGTCCTCGAAGTAGACGGCGTAGTAGTCGGGCGCCTCGAAGTCGGGGCCCTCGATGTTTCGCGCGCCGATTCGCGGGAGCAGCGCGGCGAGGGCGTCGAGTTTTTTGCGTGATTCGGCGCGGAAGGCGATGCGCGTGGCGTTGGGGCGATGCGCGGGATCGGTGGTGAGTCCGAAGAAATCGGTGGGTGCCTCGGCTCCGGTGGCGCCGGGCGGGGGCTCGGCCTCGTATTGCAGCCAGCCTTCGATTTCGACGCGGAGCGTGAAGCCGAGCGCGGGAAGCAGCGCGGAGTAGAAGGGCGTGGCGGCCGCGAGATCGGGCACCCGAAGGTCGATGTGGTCGAGGAGACGGGACGTCGTTGCGGAGAAAAGCGGACGAGACCGGGAGGGGGATAAGACGTGCGAAGGGCGCGGGAACGACTCAGTAGCCGGCGGCCGGCGCGGAGGCGGCGGGGGCGGCGCCGGTGAACTCGGCGAGGATGGCGGCGGCGCTGCTCGTGCCGAGGCGGGTGGCGCCGGCATCGATGAGGGCGCGGGCGTCGGCGAGGGTCTTGATGCCGCCGGAGGCCTTGAGCTGGATCGGGCCGCGGCGGGCGGCGGCCCAGGCGGCGATGTGCTCGACCTTGGCGCCGGCGGCGCCGAAGCCGGTGGAGGTCTTGATGAACTCGGCGCCGGCGTCCTCGCAGAGACGGAGGGCGGTGATGCGTTGGTCGGTGTTGAGATAGCAGGTCTCGACGATGACTTTCACGAGCTGGCCGTGGTCGTGGGCGCGGCGGGTGAGGGTGCGGAGCTCGTGGGCGACGTGGTCGAGGTCGCCGTCGCGGAGAGCGGCGTAGTTCATGACGATGTCGACCTCGTGGGCGCCGGCGACGTGCATGGCGTCGATCTCGGCGGCCTTGGATTCGGTGGAGAAGCGTCCGCTGGGGAAACCGATCACGGTGCCGATCTTGATGCCGGAGCCGGCCAGGACTTTGGCGGCGAGGGACACGCTGGCGGGGTAGATCATCACGCAAGCGAAGCGATGTTGCGCGGCCTCGTGGCAGAGGGCCGTGATGTCGGCGGCGCTCGCGTCGAGGCGGAGGTTGGTCGAGTCGAGATGGGCGGCGAGCTGCGCGGGCGTGAGGTTCATGGGAGCAGAGGTGCGGGGGAGGCGCGGAAGACTGGACGTCGTGATCAACAAAAAGCGCGGCGGTCGCCGAAGGGCAACCGCCGCGCGGGAAGAGGACTGTTTACCAGGTGTCGGTGCGGAAGGGCACGGCGGGCAGGCCTTCGTCGTTGATGAGGCCGGCGACGGGGGCGTTGCGCCAGGCGTAGCGGACGGCGACGGGGTGCGGAACCTCGGCGCTGGTCACGACCACGGTGTTGTTGCCGTCGAGCTTGGCCTCGGCGGTCTTGAAGACCTTGTCCTCGCCGGCGAGTTCGAAGCCGGGGAGATCGTTGAGCGGGGCGCGGAGTTTGCCGGCGGTCTTGAAGTGGACGCGGAAGCCGGCGCCCTCGCGCTCGGCCTTTTCGAAGACCGGACCGCTGTCGATGATGTCGAAACCGTAGTCGCGCTTGAGGGCGAGGCGGGCGAGGCGGCGGCCGACGTCCTTTTTGTTGCGCGGGTGAATGTCCTTCTGGTCGCCGATGTCGATGATGACGGCCTGGCCGGTGTTGGGCAGGGAGAGGGTCTGGGTCTGCGCCTCGCGGAGGAAGGCCCAGGCGGTGTCGGCGGGCTTGGAGTAGTTGGCGAGCTGGACCCAGTAGAAGGGGAAGTCGCCCTGGCCGAACTTGGCGCGCCAGCCGGTGATCATGGCGGAGAAGAGGTCTCGGTATTCGGAGGCGCGGCCGGCGTTGGACTCGCCCTGATACCAGATGGCGCCGCGGAGGGCGTAGGGCACGAGCGGGTGGATCATGGCGTTGTAGAGGCCGGCGGGGGAGTGGGGATGGCCGGGGCCCTGCGGCGCGCGGGGGCGCGGTTTGTTGAAGGGCTGGCCGGCGGCCTTGGCGGCGGCCTGTTCGGCGTTCCAGGCGGCGAGGTCGGCGTCGTATTTCGCCTTCGCGGCGGGATACCTTTCGAGGGCCTTCTCCCATCGCGCGGCCACCTTCTCGGCGGCTTCGGGCACGGTTTTGTAGGCTTCGGCGTCGATCCAGGCTTCGACCGGGGTGCCGCCCCAGGAGCTGTTGACGATGCCGACGGGCACGCCGGTGAGCGCCTGGATGTCGCGGGCGAAGTAGTAGGCGACGGCGCTGAAGCTGGAAGTGGTGGAGGGACCGGCGAGTTCCCAGGTCTTGCGGTCGATGTCGACGGTGGAGGCGGGGGCGTCGGCGACGGTCTTCTTGATCTTGATGTGGCGGACCAGGGGATTGGCCGAGGCGGGGACGTCGATGGCCTGGTCGAAGGTGTTTCGCATGCTCCACTCCATGTTGGATTGGCCGGAGGCGAGCCAAACTTCGCCGACGACGATGTCGGAGAGGGTGACGGTGTTTTTGCCCGCGATGGTGAGGGTGTTGGGCGTGGCGCTGGCCGGAAGCGGATCGAGGGTCACGCTCCAACGGCCGTCGACGTCGGCGGTGGCGGACTTGGTCTGGCCGGCGAAGCTGACGGTGACCTTTTCGCCGGCGTCGGCGGTGCCCCAGACGGGAACGGGTTTGTCGCGTTGCAGCACCGCGTGGTCGGTGAAGAGCGGCGCCGGCTTGACGTCGGCGAGGAGCGCGACGGGCGCGGCGGCCAGGAGGGCGAGGAGCAGTTTGGCGGGGTGGGTCATGGTCATGGGAAAATCTTGGGAAGGGCGGGGGAAGGTGTTGTTAAGCGCGCCGACGGAGGACGGATCAATCCCTCGGTCCGGAGGTGGCCGGCTATTAGGCGAGGTTCAGCCAACTTTTTTCCGTGCTTTCAGAAAAGCGGACAACGCGCGCGCGGTGGGCATGCTCGGGGCGGTGCCGGGTTTGGTGACGGAGAGGGCGGCGACGGCCTGGCCTTGGCGCGCGGCGGCGAGGAGATCGCCGTCGTGTTTCACGAAACCGGCGGCGAAGCCCCCGACGAAGGCGTCGCCCGCGCCGGTGGTGTCGACGGCCTTGACGACGTGCGCGGGGATGTGGGTGCCGCCCGAGGTTTGTGAAACGAAGCAGCCGCGTTTGCCGAGGGTGATGATGACGGTGGGCGGGCCGAAGCGTCGGCAAAGCGCTTGGAGCGCGGCGGGTTTTTCGGCGGCGAGCGCGGCCTCGGTGTAGGGCTGGTGCGCCGGCGCGAGGCCGAGCTGGTTCACGAGCGCGACGAACTCGGTCTCGTTGGGGATGAGGATGTCGACGTGCTTGAGGAGTGTCGGGTCGAAGTCGGGACGCATCGGCGCGGGGTTGAGCACGGTGGCGGCGCCGGCGCGGCGACCGACGCGGAGAGTGTGGACGACGGCGGCGAGATTCGTCTCGAGCTGGGTGACGACGATGCGCGCGCCCTTGAAAAGCGAGGGCGGCAGGTCGCGCGGCGCGAGGGCGTCGTTGGCGCCGAGGGCGACGACGATCTCGTTTTGCCCGCTGTCTTCCACGAGGATGGCGGCGGTGCCGGTGGCGTGTTTCGGTTTCGGAATGAAGCGCGCGGAGATCTTGTTATCGGCGTAAAAACGCTTCGCGACCTCCGCGAAGGCGTCTTTGCCGACCGCGCCGACGAAGAGGGTGGGGGCGCCGGCGCGACCGGAGGCGACGGCTTGGTTGGAGCCCTTGCCGCCCGGGCCGGTCGCGAAACGGCCGATGATGGTTTGGCCGGCCTGCGGAAAGGCCACGCAGCGCCAGGTGAGGTCTTGCACGTAGCTACCGACGACGATGACGGCGGGGGCGGGGCGGGCGGGCATGGTGGTCGATGTCAGGTCACGTGATGCGTCCCGGCAAGCACTTGCGACGACGGCGTCGTCCGCGCGCCGCCGACGAGCCCGCGTTTTTACCGCTGTAACGTTTGTGAAACACGGCACGTTTGCCCTAGGCGCGTTTGGCGGGAGTCGGTAACTTCGCCGGCACATTCACGTTTCCGCGACCTTCGCAACCGATTCCCCGTTTCGCGCCATGTCGGATTCCGCCTCCGCCCAAGCCAAAAAGATCCTCGTCATCGACGACGAGGTCGATGTCACCGAACTGCTCGCCTACGCGCTCAGGGCGAAGGGCTTCGTTGTCGAGACGCTCAACGACCCGAACCGCGGCGTGGGCGTGGCGCGGACCTTTCTGCCGGATCTCGTGGTGCTCGACGTGATGATGCCCGAACTCGGCGGCATCCAGATCTGCCGCATGCTCCGGGCCGACGCGAAGCTCGGGAAAGTGCCCGTGATCTTCCTCACCGCCAGGGCGGAGGAGGCGGATCGTATCCAAGGTTTGGAGACGGGGGCGGACGACTACGTCACGAAGCCCTTCAGCACGAAGGAGCTCGTCCTGCGCATCCAGACTATCCTGCGCCGGGTGGGCGACGGCGCGGCGGAGGCGCCGAGGAGGATTTCCGCCGGTCGCATCGAGGTGGACGACGAGCGTCACGCGGTGACCGTCGCGGGGAAGCCGGTCGAGCTGACCGCCACCGAGTTCAAGCTTCTTCGCCTGCTCATGGAGCGTCGCGGTCGCGTGCAGACCCGCGAGCATCTCTTGATCAACGTCTGGAACTACGAAACCGAGATCGAGACGCGCACGGTCGATACGCACGTCCGCCGCCTGCGCGAAAAACTCGGCTCGGAGGCGGACTGGATCGAAACCATCCGCGGCGTGGGCTATCGCTTCGCGGAACGTCGCGCGGTCGAATCCGCCGACGCCTGACGGTGCGGAAACACGTCGCGCGCCCTTCATCCCTCCATGCCCCTTTTTCTCCTCGCCGTCGCCTTGATCGCCCTGGGCGTCGTGTCGCGTCGGCTCGCCGTCCATCGGCGGGCGGTGGTCGCGCTGCGCGAATCGTTGCGGGCGCGGCGTCCGCTTTTGCGCGAGGATTTTCCCGGCGCTCTGGGCCCGGAGTGGGACGAACTCTGCGCGACCGCCGGGGAGCTCGTCGCCGAACTCGGCCGGCTCGATCGCCAACACACCGACCAGCTCGCCCGGATCGAGGCGACGCTCGGGGCGTTGCGCGAGGCGGTGCTGGTCATCGATTCCGGCAACCGCGTGCTGCTCGCGAACCAGGCGTTCCACGCGATCTTCCCCGGGGCGGGCGCGATCCTGGGCAAACGGCTCGAGCTCGCCTTGCGCAACGACGCGTTCCTGCGCCTGGTCGAAAACGTCCGCGCCGGGCGGGCCCAGCCGCGTCAGGAAATCGAGTTCGTCGACACGAGCGGTTCGACGTGGGTGGAGGTCACGGCGTCCGCCGTCGATCTGTCCGACGGCGAGCCGGAGCGGGGGCTCTTGTTCGTGTTGCACGATGTCACCCGGCAGAAGCGCCTCGAGAGCGTGCGAAAGGAATTTGTGGCCAACGTCTCCCACGAGCTGCGCACGCCACTCTCCGTGATCAAGGGCTACGCCGAGACCCTGGTGGACGATCACGACGCCATGCCGCCGGCCGATCGGGAACGTTTTTTGAAGACGATCCATCGTTATGCCGAGCGGCTCGGTGCGTTGATCGAGGATCTGCTCACCCTCTCCCGGCTGGAATCCGCCCGGCCGGGCGTCGCCCGCGAGCGTGTCGATCTCGGCCGCCTGTTCGCCTCCGCCGTCGAGGATTTTCGCGTCCGTCCGTCCGCCCGGGATCATCGGATCGACTTTTCGGTCGAGCCCGGCACGCCGCCCGTTTTCGGCGATCCGCTCAGGCTCGGGCAGGTGTTGGAGAACCTCGTCTCCAACGCGCTCAAATACACCCCGCCCGGCTCCCGCGTCGAGGTCGCCGTGCGTAGGGCCGCGGTGGATACGGTAGAGGTCGCGGTGCGCGACGACGGGCCCGGCATCCCCGAGGAGGATCTGCCGCACGTCTTCGAGCGTTTCTACCGCGTCGACAAAGGCCGGTCCCGGGAAAAAGGCGGCACGGGGCTCGGCCTGAGCATCGCCAAGCACATCGTGCAGCTTCATGGCGGAAAAATCCGGGCGGAAGGCCGGCCCGGCGCCGGTCTCGCCATAGTGTTCACCTTGCCGCTGGGCGCCGGGCCCGCGGCCGGCGAAACCGCCGGCGTCCCGGATTCGGCCTGAGCGGGAGCGCCGTTCATGTGCCTTCCCGCGCGCCGGCGACCGGGGGCGAAACCACCGCCGCGTTGACCTTCGCGCCGGCCTTTGCGTGCGTCGGAGTTTCCGCTACGCGCCACCGTGCCACTCGACCTCTACACGAACATCCGAGACCAACGCCTCGCCGCCCTGCGCGAGGGGTTTTTCCCGCGCCTGCCTCTCGAGTCGGGACGGCCGCTCACCTTGGAGATCGGCTGCGGTCACGGACATTATCTGACCGCGTTCGCCGAGGCCCGTCCGGACGAATATTGCGTCGGCATCGACCTGCTCGCGGATCGCATCGAGCGAGCCGAGCGCAAGGCGAAGCGCGCCGGACTGGCCAACCTCGCCTTCGTGCAAGCCGAGGCCTCGCTCTTTCTGGAGGCGCTCGCCGCCTTCTCGGCCGCTCGCGAGAAGACCTTGCCGCCGGTTCGGCTGCGCCGCGTGTTCGTGTTGTTTTCCGATCCGTGGCCCAAGCGCCGGCACTGGAAACATCGGGTGATGCAGCCCGCGCTGTTGGATGCGCTCGCGACGTTGGCCGCGCCCGGCGCGACTTTGCATTTCCGCACCGATCACCCGGAATATTTCGTGTTCGCCCGCGACGTGGTGACGGCGCATTCCCGCTGGCGGCTGGCCACGCCCGAGGAGGAACCCTGGCCTTTCGAATACGTTTCGGTTTTCGAGGAGCGCGCATTAGCCGGTGCGCCGCAATCGCTTACGGCTCGGTTCGTATGACGACGGGGACGGCCATTAGGGCGACGAGGCGCGGCTCGCGTTTTCGCTAATGACCCGGGTGCTGACAGATATCTACCACTTCCAAGATTGACGCACTCTTCCGGCGCTACCTAGTTCGTGCTTTTTTCCCCTCTTTCCATGGCTCTCCGNGTNTCCGCNTCCGNCCTCAAAACCCTCGTCGCGCTNCCGCTTTTCGCGGTGTTCGCCGCGACGGCGCACGCGGCCGGAGGCGAGGCGGCGTCTTCGCTCCAGCAATTTCTCGGTCTTCCGATCACCAACACGATCCTGACCAGCTGGATCATCACCATCGCCATCATTCTCGCCGTCCGCGTCGCCGTCGGCACGCCGAAGATTGTTCCCGGTCGCGGCCAAGCCGTTCTGGAAACGGTTCTTGGTGGCCTGCGTGATCTCTATGAGCCGATCGTCGGCAAAAAGGCCATGCCCGGCGCCTTCCCTCTGCTCGTCACGCTTTTCCTCTTCATCGTTCTTCACAACTGGTCCGGGCTTCTGCCCTTCGTTGGCACCGCCGGTTGGGGGCACGCCGACGCGGAGGGGCACTTTCATCTCACCGCTCCGTTGATCCGCCCCCACACCTCCGAGGTCAACGGCACCATCGCCCTCGCCCTCGTCTCCTTCGGCGGTTGGTTGATTCTCTGCCTCAAATACGCCGGTCCCGGTCTCATCATCAAGGACCTCTTCGGCAACAAGGCCGACAAGAAGGAGCTCGCCCCCGCGATGTATTGGGGCCTCTCGCTCGTCTTCCTCGTCGTCGGCCTGATCGAGGTCGTTTCCATTTTCATCCGTCCGGTGACGCTCTCCATGCGTCTTTTCGGCAACGTGTTCGGCGGCGAGAGCCTCCTGCACGCGATGTATTTTCTCCCGCCCTTCTACTTCCTCGAGCTTTTGGTCGGTCTTGTGCAGGCCCTCGTCTTCACCCTCCTGACCGCCGTCTACATCGGCCTGATCTGCAACCACGGCGACGACCATCACGACGACGAGCACGGTCACGGCGAAGACGCCCATCACTGATTCGCGCATTCTCCCGCTCCCTTTCGCCGAACGTCACCCGCGGGCCCACGAGCCGTATCAACGCGAGCGCTCGGCAAAACCAAAACCAACAAACCAACATCCACCATGATCCTCGCTGAAATCACCGGTAACATCGCTTCCGCCGCCGGCCTCATCGCCGCCGCCGCCGCCGTCGGCGCCATCGGCACCAAGGCCGCCGAGTCCGTCGGCCGCAATCCCGCCGCCTCGGGCAAGATCCTCGTTCAGTCCATCCTCGGTATGGCGCTCGCCGAAGGTCTCGGCCTCCTCGCCCTCTTCCTCGCGAAGTAAGGCGCCCGTTCGCGTTTAGTTTTGGGCCTCGATCACCCCGCGTCGTCTCTACCCGGCGCGGCCCCGAGGCCCTCCCTCCTTTTCCCTCCCTCCCATTTTGCCTCCCGCCATGATCTCGACCCTGTTGGCCGCCACCACCTCCGTCCCCGGCGCTCAAGCCGAGGGCCCCGCCGCGCTTCTCGAGAAGTTCGGTTTCCAGTGGGGCTACATCGCGATGCAGCTCCTCAGCTTCGCGATCCTGGCCTACGTGCTTTATCGCTTCGCGATCAAGCCGACGCTCGCCACGATGGACGAGCGCAACCGCCAGATCGAGGCCGGCCTGAAGAACGCCGAGGCCACCGCCGCCAAGCTCGCCGAGGCCCAGGAGCAGGCCGCCGCCCAGATCAAGGCCGCCCAGCTTGAGGCGAACAAGATTGTCGACGAGGCCCGCAAGGCCGCCAAGGAGCTCTCCGAGCGCGAGACCGCCGCCGCCACCGAGCGCGCCAACGCCCTTCTCGCCAAGGCCAACGAGGCCGCCGAGCTCGAGCGCAAGAAGATCATGGCCGAGGCCCAGCAGGAGATCGCCCGCCTCGTCGTCGCCACCACCGAGCGAGTTCTCGCCAAGAAGCTCACCGACGCCGACCGCGCCGCCTACAACGAGGCCGCGGCCCGCGAACTCGCTTCCGTCTAAGGTCCGCGTCCCGCGGCATCAGGCTCCTCGTTCCCATCTCCTAGCTCCCCGCTCTCTCCATGGCCGTCGTCCCCGCCAAAATCCGCGCCCAAGCCAAGCAGTTGCTCCAGCTCAGCCTGGACGAAAAGGGCGCGGTCTCCGCCGAGCGTGTCGCCGGCGTCCTCGAGTATCTCGAGAAAAACCCGCCCGCCCGTCTGCCGGTCCTTCTCGGCGCCTACCGCAAGCTCGTCGCCACCGAGATCGCCAAGGGCGAGGCCCGCGTCGAGCACGCCGGCCCCGTGGCTCCGGCCGCCCTCGACGGCATCGCGGCCGCCCTGGCCAAGCGCTACGGCCGCCCGGTGACCGCCGTCGCCAAACCGAACCCGAAACTCCTCGCCGGCCTCCGCGTGCGCATCGGCGACGACGTCTTCGAGTCCTCCGTCGCCGGCCAGCTCGGCGCCCTCGCCGCCGCCTCCTGAGCGAGCCCGGGCCGCGTATCCACGTCTTCGCTACAATTCCCCTTTCCAAAACCCTCGTCCGCCTCCTTTAAACAAATGAGCACCGTCCTCGCCCAAATCGAATCGCAGATCGCCAAGCTCTCCGCCAAGGCCGTCCGCAAGAACACCGGCGTCATCACCGCCGTCGCCGACGGCGTCGCCAAGATCGACGGCCTGTCCGACGTGATGTATAACGAGATGGTGCAGTTCCCCGGCGGCGCCATCGGCATCGCCCTCAACCTCGCGGAAGACGAGGTCGGCTGCGTCGTTCTCGGCGACGTCTCCAAGCTCAAGCAGGGCGACGAGGTCCAGACCACGGGCAAGCTCCTCTCCGTCCCCGTCGGCAAGGGCCTCCTCGGCCGCACCGTCGACGCCCTCGGCAACCCCATCGACGGCAAGGGCCCCATCTCCGCCAACGAATTCTATCCGGTCGAGAAGATCGCCCCCGGCATCATGGCCCGTAAGTCGGTTTCGCAACCCCTCTTCACCGGCATCATGGCCATCGACTCCATGATCCCGATCGGCCGCGGCCAGCGTGAGCTCATCATCGGCGACCGCGGCACCGGCAAGACCACCATCGCGATCGACACGATCATCAACCAGGCGAACATCAACCGCGTCGGCCTGGCTTCCGGCGACCCGAACTTCCGCCCGGTCTACTCCATCTACGTCGCGATCGGTCAGAAGAACTCCAACATCGTCCGCACCATCGCCGCCCTCGAGGCCGCCGGCGCGCTCGAGTTCACCGTCATCGTCGCCGCCCCCGCCGCCGACAACCCCGCCAACCAATACCTCGCCCCCTACTCCGGCGCGGCCATCGGCGAGTGGTTCATGGAAAACGGCATGGATGCCCTCATCGTTTACGATGACCTTTCCAAGCACGCCGTCGCCTACCGCCAGATCTCGCTCATCCTGAAGCGCCCGTCCGGCCGCGAAGCCTATCCCGGCGACGTGTTCTACCTCCACTCCCGCCTCCTCGAGCGCGCCGCCCGCCTCGACGGCAAGGGCTCCCTCACCGCGCTCCCCATCATCGAGACCCTCGCCGGCGACGTCTCGGCCTACATTCCGACCAACGTCATCTCGATCACCGACGGCCAGATCTTCCTCGAGACCGACCTCTTCAACCAGGGCATCCGCCCCGCCGTCTCGGTCGGCCTCTCCGTCTCGCGCGTCGGTTCCGCCGCCCAGATCAAGGCCACCAAGCAGGTCGGCGGTAAACTCAAGGGCGAGCTCGCCCAGTTCCGCGAACTCGCGGCCTTCGCCCAGTTCGGCTCCGACCTCGACGCCAAGACCAAGGCTCAGCTCGACCGCGGTTCCCGCATCGTCGAGCTCTTCAAGCAGCCCGCCTTCAGCCCGATCTCCATCGAGCTCCAGGCCGTCACCATCTTCGCCCGCCAAAAGGGCTACTACGACGACGTCGACATCAAGAAGGTCACCGCCACCTCCGTCTCCATCCGCGAGTTCTTCAAGGCCCGCCACGACGCCCTCCTCACCGAGATCCGCACCAAAGCCGCTCTCGACAAGGACCTCGAGGCCAAGATCGTCGCCGCCCTCGACGCCTGGAAGTCCACCCAAAGCGCCTAACCCCGATCGGAGTTAGGCCACAAAAAGCGCAAAACACGCAAAACGCAGAACCCGCGTTCCGCCCCTTTTGAGCCTTCTGCGCCTTTTGTGGCCACCCCCCTGAACTAAAAACATGGCTTCGACTCGCGATATCCGCCGACGGATCAAGTCCGTCAAAAACACCCGCCAGATCACCAAGGCGATGGAGCTGGTCGCCGCGTCCAAGATGAAGAAGGCGCAGCAGGCCGCCGTCTCCGGGCGCGCCTACGCCCAGCTCATGGGCCGCATGCTCGCCCGCCTCGCGCCCCGCCTGACCGAGGTGAAGCATCCCTATCTCGCCCAGCGCGAGATCAAGACCCGCGGCATCCTCCTCGTCACGACGGACAAGGGCCTCTGCGGTCCGCTCAACGCCAACCTCTTCAAGCTCGTTCTCGAGGTGAAGACCCCGGCGAAGTTCTTCTCCATCGGTCGCAAGGGCACCCAGTTCCTCGCCCGCACCAAGCGCGAGCTCGTCGCCGACTTCAGCGTCTCCGACAAACTCGGCTTCGGCGAGGTCAAGCCCGTCATCGATCTCATGGTGAAGGCCTACCTCGACGGCGAGATCGACACCATCGAGGTCATCTACCCGCGCTTCAAAAACACCCTTGTGCAGGAGTCGGAGTCCCGTCCGGTGCTGCCGCTCGCCAGCCTTCAGGAGTTTTTGGCCGCGGCCCAGACCGAGGCCGGCAACGCGCCGACCGCGGTCGACGATCGCGACATGATTTTCGAACCCTCCGCCGGGGAGGTTCTCGAGTCGTTGATCCCCTTTTACGTCAACCGCCTCGTCTACCAGCTCGTCCTCTCCGCCCGCGCCTCCGAGCACTCGGCCCGCATGGTCGCGATGAAGACCGCCAAGGACAACGCCACCAAGCTCCTCGGCGACCTCACCCTCGAATACAACAAGGCCCGCCAGGCCGGCATCACCGCGGAAATCCTCGAGATCGCCGCCGCCCAGTTCGCCGCCGCGGCCTGAGGTAGTTGAACCACGCATACGCGACGCCATCACGACAACCCATCCTCCGACCGCCAACGCCCCTCGGCGCCGACAGGCGGTCAATCCAAGAATCCCTTCCCAGCCCCTCTCAGAAAAATGAACACCGGCAAAATCGTTCAGGTCATCGGCCCCGTGGTGGACGTGAAGTTCACCGACGAAACCATCCCGCCCATCTACCAGGCCCTCACGGTCGACTTCACCGTCGGCGGCCAGCCCCAGAAGCTCACCCTCGAGATCCAGCAGCACCTCGGCGACGGCGTCGCCCGCGCCATCGCCATGTCCTCCTCCGAGGGCCTGCAGCGCGGCATGACCGTGGTCGACACCGGCGCCCCCATCTCGGTGCCCGTCGGCGAGGGCATCCTCGGTCGCATCTTCGACGTCACCGGCGCCCCCGTGGACGGACGCGGCGAGGTTCCCCACACCAAGAAGTATCCCATCCACCGCCCGGCCCCCGCGCTGGTGGACCAGAACACCAACGCCGAGATCCTCGAGACCGGCATCAAGGTCATCGACCTCATCGCCCCCTTCACCAAGGGCGGCAAGGTCGGCGCCTTCGGCGGCGCCGGCGTGGGCAAGACCGTCGTGATCATGGAGCTCATCAACAACATCGCCAAGGCGCACGGCGGCTACTCCGTGTTCGCCGGCGTCGGTGAGCGCTCCCGCGAAGGCAACGACCTCTACCACGAAATGTCCGAGGCCGGCGTCATCAAGCAGGACAAGCTCGAGGAGTCCAAGGTGGCCCTCGTCTACGGCCAGATGAACGAGCCCCCGGGCGCCCGTATGCGCGTCGCCCTCTCCGCCCTCGCGATGACGGAATACTTCCGCGACGAGAAGAACCAGGACGTGCTCCTCTTCATCGACAACATCTTCCGTTTCTCGCAGGCCGGTTCCGAGGTGTCCGCCCTCCTCGGACGCTCGCCTTCCGCGGTGGGTTACCAGCCCACCCTCTCCAACGAGATGGGTCAGCTCCAGGAGCGCATCACCTCCACGAAGAAGGGCTCCATCACCTCCTTCCAGGCCGTCTACGTTCCCGCCGACGACCTTACCGACCCGGCCCCGGCCAACACCTTCGCCCACCTCGACTCCACGATCGTGCTCGAGCGCTCCATCGCCGAGCTCGGTATCTATCCCGCCGTCGATCCGCTCGCCTCGGTCTCCAAGGCCCTCGAGCCCTCCATCGTCGGCGAGGAGCACTACCAGGTGGCCCGCGAGGTTCAGCGCGTCCTCCAGCGCTACAAGGATCTCCAAGACATCATCGCGATTCTCGGTCTCGACGAGCTCTCCCCCGAGGACAAGGCCCTCGTCTACCGCGCCCGCAAGATCCAGCGCTTCCTCTCGCAGCCCTTCACGGTCGCCGAGGTCTTCACCGGCGCGCCCGGCAAGTATGTGCCCGTCAAGGACACCATCCGCGGCTTCAAGATGATCCTCAGCGGCGAACTCGACCACGTGGCCGAGGGCGACTTCTACATGAAGGGCGGCATCGACGAGGTGCTCGCCGCCGCCGGCTCCAAGAAGTAATCAACCATAACGCCCACCGAACGCACGGAAGGGCACGGAAGGAAAAACACGGTTTGTTTTCCGTGTCTTCCGTGTGTTCCGCGGGCCGATCACCGCCATGGCTCTCTCTCTCGAAATCGTCACTCCCGAAGCCCGTGTCTATTCCGACACCATCGACACGGTCGTCATTCCGACCGCGCAGGGCGAGATCGGCATCCTTCCCGGGCACATTCCGCTCCTCACCAAGGTGGAAAGCGGCGAGCTCCGTGTGACCAAGAACGGAGTCGAGAGCCGCCTCGCCGTCGGCAACGGCTTCGCCCAGATCGAGGGCGACACCGTGTCGGTCCTCGCCGAGCGCGCCATCACCGAGGAGAAGATCGACGAGGCCGCGGTCGAGGAGGCGCTCAAGCGCGCCGAGGAGGCGCTCAAGAACGCGCCGAAGGACGGCGATCCCTCCGAGCTCGAACAGCTGCAGGAAGCGATCCGCTTCGCCGGCGTGCAGCTCGCGCTCAAGCGCCGGGTCCGCTGACGCGTCGGTCGCGTTCCAATCTTCCCTTCAACCAAAGCGCGCCCGGTGTGCAGGGCGCGCTTTTTTGTGCCGGCCATATCATCTTGGGAGGGCTGGCGATTGCCGATGGGGCTGCCCACGATCCTTCCATGCGGGACCCCGATACCCCGGACTCATATCACGTGGACGTCATGGGCGGATACTGGATGTGGTGTCGCTCGAGACGCTGAGGCAGATGCACGAACGTGCGAACTGGCCGGGGATGAAATGATTTGGAGGGAAGGCATGGCCGGCTGGAGGCCGATTTCGGAATTGTTCCGCCCACCGCCTTTGTCACCTCGTTTGCCGTCGCCGCCGGCTATTCAAACGTCGTGCCACCTCTTACGAATCCCGGGCGTGGATCGGTTGGTTGGGCGGAGGCGTTCTTCAACCGCAACCGGGACGCGGTGTGCGCGATCTTCGACGAGTCGGGCGAGGACTGGCGCTGGCTTGCCCTGGTGCGCTCCGGCGAACGCCCTGTCGATGACGCCTGGGCGGCGCGGGCCAACACGGTCACGGAAGCCGGTTGGGCGGGGTTTCGCGACGGCCTGCAAAGAGTCCGTCTCGATCTCGCCGCCGCCCGGCGGCTGGCTCCGGATCGTCGGCCCGCATGATCGCGATGGCGATGGACCAGTCGCAGCCGCGCGACATGCGCATGTGGTTCCAGCGCGCGCTCGATGCGCAGATTGATCATCGACAGGCTTGGGCCTCAATGCGCTGGACGCTTCGTCCGCGCTGGCATGGAAGCCACGAGGCGATGCTGGCGCTCGGCGTGGCCGCGGTGGACACCGGACGCTTCGACACCGATGCGCCGCGACAGCTCATCGAGGTGATCCTGGATCTCGAAAACGACCTGGGCGTCGAGGACCGGCGTCTCCTCGGACGGGACGACATCTGGCCGCACGTCGGCCGGATGTATGACGGTTACCTCGCTGATCCGTCCCGATCGATTCATCGGGACGGCTGGCGCGCCGCCTGCGCGAGCGCCGCGTATTTGGCAGGCAAATACGAAGTGGCGCGGACGCAGCTCGCGCGGATCTTTCGCGCATGCACTTCGAGGTGCCGCGCGCACGGGCGCCCAAGGAAAACAGGTGACGGGAGGCCGGGGCGCTATGGATGGCCGGCGATCGTGAGCCGGCGCGCGAACGCTATCGGGCGATCCTTGCCGGGGCCGGCTCCGGCGACCCGCTTGCCCCCGAATGGGCGAAGTTTCGCGTCGAATCCGAGTGAGCCGCCAAGTTTCCGGGCGTGACATGATCGCCCTGCGGCCGCATGTCGGAGGCATGCGCATCGCGGCATTGTGGGGCGGGCTGCTTTTGGCCGTGGCGCCGATCCACGGGGAAGAGGCGGTGGTGCTTTTGCACGGACTCGGGCGCGGGCCGGCCTCGATGTGGCCGCTCGAGCACTCGCTGCGGCGAGAAGGTTATCCGAGCTCGGAGGGTGCGTCTCCGAGCTCGGGCGTTGAGCCTCGGAGCTCGGGCTTTGAGTCTTTGAGCTCGGAAGCTGAGTATCCAAGCTCGGGCCGTGAGGCTCGGAGCCTCACGGTTGAGTCTCCAATACTCACCGCCCAGCCTCTGAGCCTCAGGCGTGAGGATAAAAGCTCACGCTTCACTTGGAGCGTGGCGAAGAAGTGCCGAGCGCTTCTGGCGTGTAGGTGGCCAGCAGAGTCAGGAGGTCATCGAGACACTCGGTGTGGTCGTTGATATGATCTTTCCGCGGCTCGCGCTGGTGACGACGGTGGCGTTGATGCGCTGTTAAGATTAAAGATTTAGCCCCATCGGCTCCGCAAAGTCCAAGGTCTCCCAGCCTTCTCTGATCCAAAATTGGCGCCCCTCAGGGTTATGGCGTGCGACAAGGATGAGGACACGCCGCACGCCTTCACGTTTCAACGCCTCGACCGATCGGTTGACAAGCTCGCGACCGACACGCTGGCCACGATGCGACGGTTCGACTGCGAGATGATAAAGGAATCCGCGCCGACCATCGTGACCGCCAAGGATGGCGCCCACGATATGAGTTCCGGCTGTCGCCACGTAACTCATGCCCGGATTACGCGCTAGGTAGCGTGTCAGCTCTTCGATGCTGTCACCTTCGGCCAACTCCACACCCTCCGACGCCGACCAAAGACGACATGCATCGGCCAAATCAGTGGGCTGCATTTCGCGAAACTGAACCCGGCTGGGCATGGCGATGGATTCTTTGCGATGGACGCTAAGCGACGACCTTCTTTTCGCGCGCGCCCTCGTGCCGAGCCCTGAACTTAAGGGCCACGCGGACGAGCAGGATGAGCGCAGGAACCTCGATGAGCGGCCCGACCACCGCGGCGAAAGCCACGCCGGAATCGAGGCCGAAGACCGCGATGGCGACGGCGATGGCCAACTCGAAGTTGTTTCCCGCCGACGTGAAGGCGAGCGTTGTGGATCGTTCGTAGTCGGCGCCCAGTTTTTTCGCCATGAAGAAGCTCACTAGGAACATCACCGCGAAATAGAGCAGGAGAGGGATCGCGATTCGCACGACATCGAACGGCAGCCGCACGATCGATTCCCCTTTGAACGTGAACATCATCACGATGGTAAAGAGCAGGGCTCCCGGCGTGAGCGGTGAAATCCGCGGGAGATATTTCTCTTCATACCACGTCTCGCCCTTCCAGCGGACCAACAGCACTCGGCTCAGCACTCCGGCGGCGAACGGAATGCCGAGGTAGGTCATCACGCTCCAGAACACATCGCCTATCGCGATCTCCACCATGCGCCCTTCGAGCCCGAAATAGGGCGGAAGCACGGTGAGAAATATCCACGCCAGCCCGCCGTAGGTGAGCACCTGCGCGATGCTGTTGAGCGCGACGAGCCCCGCGGCGTATTCGCGACTACCTTTCGCGAGGTCATTCCAAACCAAAACCATCGCGATGCATCGGGCGATTCCGACCAGGATCAAGCCGGCCATGTAGTCGGGGCGGTCCCTGAGCAGGGTCACTGCGAGAAGGAACATCAGCAGCGGGCCAACCACCCAGTTTTGCACCAACGAAAGCGCGAGCACGCGCGTGTCCGCAAAAACCTTGGGAAGCTCGCGGTAGCGAACCTTCGCGAGCGGCGGATACATCATCAAAATCAGCCCGGCGGCGATCGGCAGATTCGTGGTGCCCACCGTCAGCGGAGCGAAGAACGCGGCCGGATCTCTAAAAACGAAATGCCCCAGTCCGACGCCGAGCGCCATCGCGGCGAAAATCCACAGCGTCAGGTAGCGATCGATGAACGAGAGGCTCTTCGTGAGAGCGTCCTTCATCGTCAGCAGCAGCCCGTCCCATTCGCGGGCAGACACAGCTCTTTCGCGAGGCAGTCGGTGTGCTTCTTGCCGAGCTGGAGCACGAAACGATCCGCTTCCTGTCGCACTTCCGCCAACACCAGTTGGACGACGTTGCAGGCCTCGTATTCAAACTCCACGGGCAAATCCTCGTCCCCCAATATCGGCGCCGCGTGGGCGAAGGCGCTGAGCAGCTTGCCGGCGGTGATGCGGTGTTGAGTGTCTTCGCCCACCCATGTCTGGAGGAGGCACGTGACGATGCGGCGAATCGTGCCGCCGCAGTCCACGAAATCGCGCTGAACGCGGCCCACTTCCGTGACGTGGAAATGCGCTTCGATCGGTTCGCCGTCCGTCCAAACCACGGTGAGCGGTAATTGAGGAGCGGCGGCGAGCGCGGCTTTCAGCGCGGAGATCGGGAGCCCGGTTGCACCCGGGCGAGACGTGGCACAGCCACAGGATTCGTTGGTCGACATGGAAAGAGGGAAATTAGGGACGTGGAGCTTTCAGTTGGTCGCGCCGGCCATCGGCGTAAGCCGTAAAGGTGCGGCGGATTTCGTCGCGGACTCGGCGAAACACGACGAGTTGTTCTACCGTGGTTCCGGTGGCGTGCGCGGGGTCGTCAAAGGGCCAGTGGTGTCGGTTCACTTGTCCGGGAACGATCGGACAGGCTTGGTCCGCGTTTCCGCAGACGGTGATGACCGTCTCGACCGGGCGAGACAGGAACTCGTTCATGTGTTTCGAGGTATGCCCGGTGATATCGATGCCGATCTCCTGCATGACTTGGATTGCCAGCGGATGCACATAACCCGAGGGCCTGGATCCGGCGCTGGCCACATCGAGAAAATCTCCCGCCACCGCTCGCAATATTCCCTCGGCGAGATGGCTGCGGCAGGAATTGCCGGTGCAGAGAATAAGAACGGTGGGTTTCGGCTCGGGCATAAAAATCACCTGTTGTCGCAGCCGCACGCGATCGGTTCGGGAGCGAGCTTATTGAGGCGGGTCAGATCGCGCTGAAACACGGCTTCCTCCCGGGCACAGTCTTGGAGGCAGGCGAGATTGGCCGCGAGTTCGCGCGAGGGTGTATCCGGAAGCGAATACACCATCCAGTTGCCGTGCCGCTCCGCCTTCACCAACCCCCGGGCGCGGAGATAGGCGAGGTGCTTGGAGATTTTAACCTGCGGCTCCCGTAGGACGGATTGAAAATGGCATACGCACAGCGGCCCCTGCGCCAGCAAGTGAAGCAGACGAAGACGGGTGAGATCACAGAGACATTCGTAGATGCGAACCAGCTCCATGATTCTGAAATATACTCATCTGAGTATATGCCTCAAGCGGTATATGCTGGGGCATCTGGTCGTGATCGTTCAGAAGGCGGCGGAGTGAGTGGCGCGCGGGGGAACGACAGACGCTCGGGTGCCAGCGGAAGACGTCAGACCTTGACTCTTGACAAGAGTAGATCGACTTCGCGTTTCCGGCCAGCGTCGGCAAGCCACCTCCTGACAAACTGGCTCACCGAGGCCGGTTCGCCCATTCCAAGCCGCTCCGCCAGCCAACCATTGCTTGCCGATGTCGCTGACTTCATCGCGGCCGCCAGCTTCACCTTTTCCGGCTCCGACTTCTTTTTCCCGAGCCCGTTGAGGTTCACTTTCGCCGCCTGCGCGTAGGCTCGAAGTGCCAGCGGAAGACGTCAGACCTTGACTCTTGACAAGAGTAGATCGACTTCGCGTTTCCGGCGAGCATCGGCAAACCACCTCCTGACAAACTGGCTCACCGAGGCCGGTTCGCCCATTCCAAGCCGCTCCGCCAGCCAACCATTGCTTGCCGATGTCGCTGACTTCATCGCGGCCGCCAGCTTCACCTTTTCCGGCTCCGACTTC
>Ga0065721_10005712_pt1 | contig 25535 bp, 19 predicted proteins | sample Mesricmetagenome_FD_59108 | JGI IMG/M metagenome (GOLD analysis project Ga0065721, IMG submission 59108) | Mesophilic microbial community from rice straw/compost enrichment Sample: eDNA_1 v2 (version 2) | ecosystem: Engineered > Solid waste > Grass > Composting > Bioreactor | place: USA: Davis... | reverse complement strand
TGCGATCCGGCCCTTGCCCGGCATATCGAGTATCTCCAGTGGGCGGAGGGCATCCTGTTCATCTACCCGACCTGGTGGTACGGCCTGCCGGCAATGCTGAAGGGCTGGCTCGACAGGGTCTGGGCGACCGACGTCGTCTTCCGCCTGGCCGATGGGCCGGGGCGGGTAGAGCCGCTCATGGGACATGTCGTGCGACTGGGGGTGATCACCACCTGCGGCGCGCCCTGGTGGTGGTCGCTGGTCGTCGGTCAGCCGGGCCGAAAGACCCTGCTGCGCGGCATGCGCGCGCTCTGCGCCTGGCGCTGCCGTACCTTCTACCTCGCCCACTACCTGATGGATACCTCCACGCAGGAAAGCAGGACGGCCTACCTGCGCAAGGTCCGCGCCCGGCTCGCCCGCTTCTGAGCGGGGGACTTACGCAGCGGCGCGCCGGTAGTTCGACACGAACCGCTTCAGGCGCGCGGCGGCCTCGGCGAGGACGGTTTCCGGCTGGCAGAGGCTGATGCGAATGTGGCCCTCGGCGGCCTCGCCGAAGCTGGAGCCGGGCATCACGGCAACCTTCTCGTGTTCGAGCAGTGCCCAGGCGAAGGCCTCGCTGTCGGGCTCCACTTCGCGTACGTCGAGCATGACGTACATGCCGCCCTCCGAGCCGCGCACGGTGACATGGTTCATGCCCGCGACCTCGCGCAGGAAGGCCTGGCGGCGCGCGCCATAGCGGGTCTTGATCTCGGCGACGCCGTAGTCGTTCTGCAGCGCCTCGGTCGCGGCGCGGGACACGAAGTCGGGCAGGCCGTAGGTGCTCACCAGGTTGAGGCTGATCGTCAGGTGGATCAGGTCCGTCGGCCCGGTCAGCCAGCCGATGCGCCATCCGGTCATGCCGTGGCTCTTCGACATCGAATTGATGACCAGCGTGCGGTGGGCCATGTCGTGCAGGCTGCGCGGCGACAGGTGATCGGCGCCCCCGAGGGTCCAGTAGACCTCGTCGGAGAGCAGCCACAGGTCATGCGCGCGGCAGATGTCGGCCAGCGCTTCCAGCGACTTGCGGGTATAGACCGCGCCCGTCGGATTGTTCGGCGTGTTGATGAGGATGGACCGCGTGTTCGGACGCACCGCCGCCTCGATTGCCGCCGGGTCGGGCTGGAAGCCCGTCTCGGCATGGGCCTCGACCACGGTGAAATCAGCGCCGGCGGCTCGGAAGGTGCCGGGGTAGGTCGCGTAATAGGGCGCAATCATGATCGCGTGGTCGCCCGGATCGAGCGTGGCCTGCACGGCGGTGTAGAGCGCTGCCTGTCCGCCCGGCGTCGCGATCACCTGGTCGAGCGACGTCGGCACGCCGGTGGCGCGCGTCGAGATGTCGGCCATGGCTTGGCGCAGCGCGGGAATGCCGGGAAGCTGGGTGTAGTGGTGATGGCCGGCGCGCACCTCCTCCACACAGGCCTCGACGGTCGGTTCCGGCGTGTCGAAGTCGTGGTCGCCGACCGAGAGCATGAGGATGTCCTCGCCGGCCTGGCGCCGCCCCATGGCCGCGAAATGCACCTCCCATCCGTCCTTGCCGGAGGGAATGATGCCGGTGAGGCGCGAAGACGGTGAAGGCATGTCAGGCTCCTATCGCGGACCGGGCGCGCTCGACGCGGGCCAGCCGGAACCGGCCGGCATTGCCCGCGAGCAGGGAGATCTCGTCATAGTGTGAGAGCGTCGGGTGATGGGTTCCCTGGGCATGGGCGTGCATCGCGGTGATCACCATGACGCTCATGCCGGCGGCTTCCGCCGCCTGGATGCCGGCGGGCGCGTCCTCGAAGACGAGGCATTCCGACGGATCCCGGCCCAGCCGCTCGGCGGCAAGCAGGAAGCAGTCCGGTGCCGGCTTGCCCCGGGTGACGTCGTCGCCGGCCACGATCAGCGGCGGCATGGGCAGGCCGGCCGCAGACAGGCGGCGCTCGGCCAGCCGTCGCGGGGCCGACGTGACGAGAGCCCACCGGTCGGCGGGAAGCGAGGCCAGGAAGGCGGGCGCTCCGGCGATCGATTCGATGCCGTCCACGTCGTCGATTTCCGCCTGCGTCAGCTTTTCGGCCTCCGCAGCTATGTCGATGCCCGTCAGGCCGAGCCGACTGATCGTCTCCACCGCCCGCATGCCGTGAAGGGTGGGGAGGAACTGCGCGAGGTCGATCCCGTGACCGGTCGCCCACTTGCTCCACACCCGCTCGGCGGCGGCGATCGAGGTCAGGATCGTGCCGTCCATGTCGAACAGGAACGCGCCGAACTCGCGGTCGGGATAGAATGCATTCATCAGGACTTCANCCTCGAATTCTCAGGGTCCCACAGCGGCGCATCTCCNTGCACCGTGNCGGCGAAGCGCTCGCCGAAAATCTCGATCTCGACCTTGCTGCCNGGTTCCGCAAGGTCCGACCGCACCATGCCCAGCGCGATCGANTTGTCCACCCTGTGGCCCCATCCTCCTGACAAGGTCTCGCCGACGATCTGCCCCCCCGACCACACGGTGGACATGTAGGGCGCGTCGCAGGGGCCCGGATTGTCCAGTGTCATCACGGCGAAGCGCTTCTTCACGCCCTGCTGCTTCTCGGCGAGGAGGGCGGCCTTGCCGCGGAACTCCGGTTTGTCCCATTTGACAAAGCGCTCCAGCCCGGCCTGCAGGATCGAATAGTCGGTCGAGAGTTCGCCCTTCCAGGCGCGATATGCCTTTTCCAGACGCAGCGAATCGAGGGCGAACATGCCGAAGGGCTTGAGGCCGTGCTTCCGTCCCGCCTCCCAGACGGCGTCGAAGACGATGGCGGTGTCGTCCACCTTGGTGTGCAGTTCCCAGCCCAGCTCGCCCGCGAAGGAAACGCGGACGAGTTGCAGCCACCGGCCGGCGATCCTGCAGGGCTGGTGCGTGAGCCACGGCGCCGAAAGATCTCCGTCGCAGACCTCCGCAAGGATGTCGCGCGACTTCGGGCCGGATAGGATCTGGCAGGTGAAGGTCTCGGTGGCGTCCGTCAGCGACATTGCGGTGCCCTGTGGGAACGACTTCATGAGCCACTCGAAGTCGTGGGCCTGCGCGACCGCAGCCGTGATGAGGAAGAAGAAGTCCTCGCCGATCGACATGATCGACATCTCGGTGACGATGCGGCCCTTGTCGTCGGCGAAATAGCCGAGGCCGATGCGGCCGGGCTTCGGAACGACGCCGGTGATCTGCTTCGAAAGCCATTCGCGCGCGCCTTCGCCCTGCAGCCGGAACCGCGAGAAGCCAGGCAGGTCGAGGATGCCGGCCGCATCCCGGACGGCGAGGCATTCCTCGCGGATGCGGCGCTGCCACGGCCCGTCGCGATCGAAGGTCTGGGTGGCTTCCTCCGACGTGTCGTCGCCCGGCTGCGCGAACCAGGTGGCGCGCTCCCAGCCATTGTAGGCGTTGAACTGCGCACCGAGCGCGGCGATGCGGTCGTGGATCGGCGAGAGCTTGCGGTTGCGCCCGGCCGGCCATGCGTGGCGCGGGAAATGGATGGCATATTCGTGGCCGTAGACCTCCATGCCCTTGGCCACGCAGTACGTCTTGTCGGAGGCGAAGGCGGTGAAGCGGCGCGGGTCGCACGACCACATGTCCCATTCGGTCGCGCCTTCGGTCACCCACTCGGCCAATACCTTGCCGGCACCGCCCGCCTGGGCGATGCCGAAGGTGAAGACGCAGGCCTCGAAGGCGTTGGGCACGCCAGGCATCGGCCCGATCAGCGGGTTGCCGTCCGGCGCGTAGGGAATGGGGCCGTTGATGACCTTCGACAGGCCGGCGGTAGCGAGCAGCGGCACGCGCCGCATCGCGTCTTCCATGTAGGTTTCCAGCCGGTCGAGGTCGTCAGGGAAGAGTTGGAAGGAGAAGTCCTCCGGCATCGGGTCGCCGGCGGTGGCCCAGTGCGCGCGGCAGTTGCGCTCGTACGGTCCGAGGTTCATGCCGTTCTTTTCCTGCCGCAGGTAGTAGGAGGTGTCGACGTCGCGCAGCAGCGGCAGCTTGTGGCCGACCTCCTTCGTCCAGGCCGCGAGTTCGGGGATTTCGTCGAACAGGATGTACTGGTGGCTCATCACCATCATCGGCACTTCGCGGCCGAACAGGCGACCTACCTCCGCGGCGCGATAGCCGGCGGCGTTGACGACATACTCGCAGCGCACCTCACCCTTCGGCGTGACGATCAACCATTCGTCGCGCTCGCAACGCACCGCCGTGACCGGGCAGAAGCGCTCGATGCGGGCGCCCATGTCGCGCGCACCCTTGGCGAGCGCCTGCGTGAGCTGCGCCGGGTCGATGTCGCCGTCGTTCGGATCGTAGAGCGCGCCGGCGAGGTCGTGCGTCTCGATGAAGGGATAGCGGGGCTTGATGTCGTGGGGACCGACCACCTCGATCGCCATGCCCTGGTAGCGGCCCATGCCCTTGGCGCGCTCGAACTCTCGCATCCGCTCGCGGTTGTGGGCGAGCCGCAGCGAGCCGGTGACGTGGTAGTTCATCGGGTAGTCGACCGCCTTGGCCAGCCCGCGATAGAGCTCCGCCGAATAGCGCTGCATGTTCATCAGCGACCAGGATGAGGAGAAGGTCGGGACGTTGCCGGCCGCGTGCCAGGTCGAGCCAGAGGTCAGCTCGTTCTTTTCGAGCAGCAGGCAGTCGGTCCAGCCGGCCTTGGCGAGGTGGTAGAGCGACGACACGCCGACCGCGCCGCCACCGATGATGACCACGCGCGCATGGGAGGGGAGGTCAGGCATGGCTCGGTTATCTCCTCTAATAGACCGGCGGGCTCACGACCCAGATGACCACGGCAACCTCGTCTCCGGGGTTGCGCCAGCGATAGGCCCGGTTGCGGAAGCGGAAGCTGTCGCCTTCGCCGAGGCTGTGCCAGATCCCGGCGATCTCGATGTCGAAGCGGCCCGACACGACGTAGCCGGCATCCTCGGTATCGCGTTGCGCCACGACGGCCATCTCGGCTCCGGGCGCGAACTCCGACCGGATCAGCTCGAAGGTGCCGCCGAGATCGGGCGAAAGCAATTCCTCCACCAGCCCGGTCTCGGTGGTGCCAAGCGTGCGCCGACGGCCGGCCCGTACGATCACCCCGCGCTCCTCCTCCCTCGGCACGTCATGGGCGAAGAACAGGCTGAGCGGGACGTTGTACAGCTCGGCGATGGCCCGCAGGTCGGAGAGGGAAGGGACCGACAGGCCGCGCTCGACCTGGCTCACCCAGCCGACGGATCGGCCGAGCCGCTGCGCCACCTCCGCAAGCTTGAGGCCGCGCGATTTCCGCAGGGCGCGGATGTCGCGCGCCAGCATGCCCATGTCGGTGGTCGGGGTCGCCCCCCTCCTGGCATCCGGCTGGTTCATGAAAAAAACCGTGTGAATTTCATAGACCAGATGACAGAGCGGGTTTCAAGTGTGATTTCATGAAAGCGACGTGTGGCTTGCGTATGCGCTTGGCCTCGTGCAAACCCTATGCGGAATCAGGCATATGACGACGAGGTGGCCGTTCCGCGCGGCAGGAAGGGACAACATGCTCGCACCTGACAGGACCGACGCGCTCCCCGACGAGGCAGCCATTGTCGACGAGGCGATCACGTCGCGGCGTTCCGTACGCGCTTTCCTGCCCACGCCGATTCCCGCCGAGGAAATCCGCGAGATCCTCGAGGTGGCGTCGCGCGCACCCTCGGGGACCAACATGCAGCCGTGGCGGGTCTACGTCCTCACTGGCAAGACCAAGCAGAAGGTCGCCGAGGCTGTGCTCAATTCGGGCATCCGGGCCGAGAAGGCGGTGTGGGACGAGTACAAGTACTATCCCGACCAGTTCTTCGAGCCGTATCTCTCTCGCCGCCGCAAGGTGGGCTTCGACCTCTATGGCCATCTCGGCATCCAGCGCCGGGAGGTCGACCGCATGCGCGCCCAGCACGACCGCAACTTCGTGTTCTTCGATGCGCCGGTCGGCATGATCTTCACCATCGACCGGCGCCTGAACAAGGGCTCGTGGATCGACTATGGCATGTTCCTGGAGAACATCATGGTCGCGGCGCGGGGCAGGGGGCTGCACACCTGCCCGCAGGCGGCGTTCGCCCCCTATCACGAGCAGCTCCGCCCCGTGCTCGGCATCACGCCAGAGGAAATCGTCGTCTGCGGCATGGCGCTTGGCTACGAGGATCCCACCAAGCCGGAGAACGACCTGAGGACGGAGCGCGCGCCCGTGGACGAGTGGGCGACGTTCCTCGACTGAGTGCAGTTTTCCGTGCAGGGTCCCCGCGACCCTGTTCGAGCGGTGATCGCCGCCCCATCTAAGGGGAAACCGCCGGACAGACCGGAGACGACCTCATGGACCAACTCGCCGCCGATCGCCCGCGCACGGATGTCGGACTCCGTCCGAGCAGCTATCTCGGACTGCCGGAGCGATTCTATCAGCGCGCGCCGCTTGCACCAGTCGCAGCGCCGAAGCTGATCAAGCTGAACGAGCGGCTGGCCACTGAAATCGGCCTGGACCCGAAGGCGCTAGCCAGCGAGGAGGGCGTGGCGATCCTGGCGGGCAACGCCTCGCAGCCAGGCGTGACACCGCTGGCGCTAGCCTATGCCGGCCACCAGTTCGGCCAGTTCGTGCCGCAGCTCGGCGACGGGCGCGCCCTGCTGATTGGCGAGGCCGTCGCTGCCGGCGGACGCCGCTTCGATGTTCAGCTGAAGGGATCGGGCCGCACACAGTTCTCGCGCGGCGCCGACGGCCGCGCCGGGCTGGGGCCGGTGCTGCGCGAATATGTAGTCAGTGAGGCGATGGCGGCGCTCGGCATCCCGACCGCTCGGACGCTGGCCGCGGTGTCCACCGGCGAGACCGTGTGGCGCGAGACGCCGCAGCCGGGCGCGATCGTGGCGCGCGTTGCCGCCAGCCACCTGCGCATCGGCACCTTCCAGTATTTCGCCGCGCGACAGGACGAGGAAGCGCTGCGGCTGCTCGCCGACCATGCGATCGAGCGGCACTATCCCGAGCTCCGAGACGATCCGGAGCGCCACCTGTCGCTTCTCAAGGCAGTCATCGCCGCGCAGGCGCAGCTCGTGGCGCGCTGGATGTTGGTCGGTTTCATCCACGGCGTGATGAACACCGACAACATGACGATTTCTGGCGAGACCATCGACTACGGCCCGTGCGCCTTCATGGATGCCTACCACCCGGCGACGGTGTTCTCCTCCATCGACGCGCGTGGGCGCTACGCCTATGCCAACCAGCCGAACATCGCCGTCTGGAACCTGGCGCGGTTGGCCGAGACCCTGCTTCCGCTCATCGACCCGGACGAGGACAAGGCGATCGAGGCGGCCAAAGAGGCGCTTTCCGGTTTTCAGGCCGCCTACGAGGAGCCTTTCCACGCTGGCGTCCGCCGCAAGCTCGGGCTGGCGACGGAGGAGCCGGAGGATCTGGCGCTCGCGGCCGACTTCCTGAACCTGATGGCGGCGGACGGCGTCGACTTCACCCTGGCTTTCCGGGCACTGAGCGACGACGCGGCAGACGATGGTGCACGCACCCGGTCGCTGTTCACCAGCGTCGAGGACTTCGATGCGTGGATGGCGCGGTGGCGCGCGCGAATCGCCCGCGAGAGCGTCGGCGCGGCGGATCGGGCTGGGGCCATGCGGGCGGTGAACCCGAAGTACATTCCCCGCAACCATCGCGTCGAGGAGGTCATCCGCGCCGCAGTCGACAGGAACGATTTCGCGCCTTTCGAGAGCCTCGTCGCGGTTCTGGCGCGCCCCTTCGACGAGCAGCCGGAGCACGAGGAATATGTTCGGCCGCCTGCGCCGGAGGAGCGGGTGCTGCGCACATTCTGCGGCACCTGAGCGAATCATGAACAATTTGATTTAAACTTTGTTGGCAATTTCCCCTCCATAGTCCGGCTGATCGTCGGCATGGCCGGCATCGTCCCTCGATCTGTCTAGTCCGTCGTACAGGTCCCGATGCGAATTCAAGCCGCCGTAGCCCTTCTGGGCGCGCTGTATCTTGCTGCATGCTCGTCGACCTCCGCGATCGATGTGTTGAGCGTTCCCGTCCCTTCTCAGGAGGTGACCAACTCGGTCCGGCCGAGCGCGCCGGCGGAGGTGGCAAAGGCCAATATCGCCGCGGCCGAAGAGGCGCCGCAGGATGACCTTGCAGCCGCGTTGGTGCCCCCTGCGGAGGTGGCTCCGCCGGCCGCTGCTGCGGCGGCGGTCGTGAAGCCTGCCGTGGCGGCGCCCGCCGCGAAAGACATCGAGCACCAGGTCATCCGCCACCGCTTCAAGGACGCCAAGCCGATCAACTTCGGCCGGGTGCAGCCGCATCACTATGCGGTTCACGGGGTCGACGTGTCGCGCTGGCAGGGCGAAATCAACTGGCCGCGCCTGCGCGCCCATGGCGCGAACTTCGCCTACATCAAGGCGACCGACGGCGGCGACCATCTGGACCCGATGTTCAAGAAGAACTGGCGCGGCGCGCATGAAGCGGGGCTGAAGCGCGGCGCCTACCACTTTTTCTACTGGTGCCGGACCGCCGGCGAGCAGGCCGACTGGTTTATCCGCAACGTCCCGAAGGTCGAGGGCGCGCTGCCGCCGGTCATCGACGTCGAGTACAACGGCGAGTCGCGCTGCAAGGTGCGCCTGTCGCGCAAGCGCATCCTCGAGAAGATGAAGGTGTTCATGGACAAGCTCGAGGCTCACTACGGGCAGCGGCCGATCATCTACACCGCGCCCGACTTCTATGCCGACAACCTCGAGGGCGAGTTCCTGGACTATCCGTTCTGGCTGCGCGCCGTCGCGAAGCACCCCTCGAAGGTCTATCCGGGGCGCAAGTGGGTGTTCTGGCAGTATTCCGGTTCGGGCCTGTCCCAGGGGGTCAACGAGAAGATCGACCTCAACGTGTTCAACGGCAGCCCGAAGGAATGGCGCGACTGGCTATCCGGCAGCACCGTGGTGGCGCGCCGCTGACGGACAGGGCTCCGCAACCAGCCGGTCGCGTCGCGACCGTCTGATGTTCTTGCTGCCCTAGATCACCTCGTAGCCCACTTCCTCGCTGGCGTGGCAGAGCGCCTTCCAGAAGCCGCGCGCGAAGGATCGGAAGACATAGAGATCGAAGCGGTCGGCTCCGGTGCGCTGGATCTGCGCGAGGAAGTCGTGATGCACAGTGGCGATGCCCTTCGAGACGGGGAACGCCGCGACCGAGAAATCGATGGCGAAGAGCTTTGCCAGCACCCATTCCGCCTTCGGTCCGGCAATGCGCAGCGCGGTGCGCCCGTGGGACAGGTCGGTCACGCTGCCCGTGTCGATGCCGACGACGGCCGCGAGACGGTCGGCCAGCCCCTCGTTCTCGTCGATGACCAGCAGCCTGCCCGGCGCGAAGCCGAAGGCCGCGGCGGTTTCCGAGAATGCGCCGGCGCCAGGGCCCGCGACCTTTAGCCCGGTAACCTTGGCGACTGCGTCGACGAGCGCCTCGTCGCGTCCCGGCCATGCGGCAACCTGGACGATGGAGCCCGGCTGCGTCTCTGACAGCACCACCCCCGTGCCGTCGGCCAGATTGCCGTGTGATCCGGGTCTCCAGACCGGCGCGAGCGGAGACAGCATCTCAACCATGCATGCGCTTCCCTTCCGGGTCGAAGAAGTGGTGGCTGACGATCTCGACCGGCCCGAAGCGGTTGCGCAGCGGGTCCGAGATGTAGGCNCTCGTGCCGTGCCGCTTCNTGCCGCCCTTCANNAGGGCCAGCGCGATNTACTTGCCGAGCGCCGGCGAATAGCAGTTGGCGGTGACGTGGCCGATGGAGCCGCGCGGGTTCTCCCGGTCGAGCCTTTCGACGATGTGGGCGCCGCTGTTGAGCGGGCGGTTGTCGAGCGAGACCAGGCCGACCAGCTTGAGGCGGTCCGGCGCAACCAGGCCCTCTCGCGCCAGCATGGCTGAGCCGATGAACGGCTTCTTCTTCGACAGCATCCAGTCGAGGTGGAGGTCATGCGCGGTGGCGCGGCCGTCGATCTCCGCGCCGGTGACGTGTCCCTTCTCGATGCGCAGCGTCCCGAGCGCCTCCAGTCCGTAAGGCACGAGGCCGAAGGGCTCACCGGCCTCGATGAGCGCTTCCCAGACAAGCGTGCCGTGGCCGGCGCCACAATAGACCTCGTAGGCGCGCTCGCCGGAGAAGGAGAGGCGGCAGATCAGCACCGGCGCCCCGGCGATCTCGCCCCTGACGATGCCCATGACCGGAAGCGCGTCGTTGTCGACGGCCGTTCCGGTCACGCACGTCGCGAGGATGTCGCGAGACTTCGGCCCGGCGATGGCCGCACCGGCCCACTGGTCGGTGACGGAGGTGACGTGGACCTTGAGGTCTGGCCAGATCACGTCGAGATGCCATTCCAGATGCTGCAGCACCGTGCCGGCATTGGCCGTGGTGGTGGTCATCAGGAACTCGTGCTCGCCGAGTCGCCAGGTGGTGCCGTCGTCGAAGGGGATGCCGTCCTCGCGCAGCATCAGGCCGTAGCGCGCCTTGCCGACGGGGAGCGTGGAGAACGAGTTGGTGTAGACGCGGTCGAGGAACTCGGCGGCATCCGGCCCCTGCACGGCGATCTTGCCGAGCGTCGACACGTCCACGATGCCGGCGGCCTCGCGAACCGTGCGGGCCTCGCGCACATAGGCCTGCTCGACCGTCTCGCCGGGCAGCCCGTAGATCTGGGGGCGCAGCCACAGGCCGGCCGCGCGCATCGTCGCGCCGTGCTCGACGTGCCAGTCGTGCATGGGGGTGAGCCGCTCCGGCCGGATGTCCCCGTGGCGCTCGGCTGCGAGCGAGCCGATCGACACCGGCGCGAACGGGGGGCGGAACCGTGTCGTGCCCACCTCGGAGATCGGCTTCTTCGACGCTTCCGCCATGATGGCGAGGCCCGGCACGTTCGAGGTCTTGCCCTGATCCGTCGCCATGCCGAGCGTGGTGTAGCGCTTGAGGTGCTCGACCGAGACGAAGCCCTCGCGATGCGCCAGCCGCACGTCCGCGGCGGTCACGTCGTGCTGGAGATCGACGAAGGCCTTGCCCGGAGCCGGAATCTCGAACACCGGAGCGGGCGGCGAGAAGAGCGCCGCGTCGGCGACCTCTGGAACGTCTTCCGACGGAGCCTGGCCTCCGAGGATGCGCGCCGCGGCGGCGAGCCCGTCTGAAAGCGCTGCCGCAGTCGTGAAGTGCCCGTTGAATGCGCCGGCCCCTGTCCAAGCGCCCGTCGGCGCGGGTGGCAGGAATGCCTGCAGTGCTTCGTTCCACACCGGTTGTGCGCCGGCCTGGCTGGCGAGGTGAACGGCCGGCGACCATCCGCCGGATACGACGAGACAGTCGGCGTCGAGATGGCGCGGCGTGCCGGTGAGCCGCCGCGTCACCGCGTCGAAGGGCTGGACCTTGATGCCGGAAACGTGCTTGCCGCCCTCGGTCTCCACCACGGCGTAGCCCGGCAGGAACTCGCCTCCCAGCCTGGTGGCGACTTCACGCGCGGCGTCAGGCACCTGCGGGCGCAGGTCCACGATGGCCGCGATCGTCGCGCCGGCCTCGCACAGCGCACTGGCGGCGGAATATGCCGAATCGTTGTTGGCGAAGACGGCGACGCGGTCACCGGGGAGCACCCCGAACTCGGCGGCATAGCGCTGCGCCGCCGACGCGAGAAGGACGCCGGGGCGGTCGTTGCCGGGAAAGACGAGCGGGCGCTCGAAAGCCCCGGTCGCCAGGATCACGTGGCCGGCGCGGATGATCCAGTGCCTGTGGCGCGGCTCGCCCACCGTCGGCGCAGCCTTATGGTCGGAGACCCGCTCGACGGCGGCGAGCGTGTTGTCGTCGTAGTAGCCCCAGACGGTGGTGCGCGGCAGAAGGCGGACGTTGTCGAGGGCGGCAAGCTCGCGCACCGCGTCCTCGGCCCAGGCGGAGGCTGGCGAGCCATCGATCATCTCGCCCGACCAGTTCGCCGAGCCGCCGAAGCGTGGGTCGAGCTCGGCGAGGATGACGCGGGCGCCGCTGTCGGCGGCGGCGCGGGCCGCCATCAGCCCGGCCGGTCCCGATCCCACCACCAGCACGTCGCAGAAGGCGTTCATGCGCTCGTAGCGGGAGGTGTCGAAGGCCGTGCCGGCATGGCCGAGGCCCGCGGCGCGACGGATGAAGCGCTCGCAGAGCATCCAGAACCGCGTGCCCTTCAGCGGGCCGATCACCGGCCCCATGAAGGTCTTGTAGTAGAAGCCTGCCGCTATTGCCGCGCCGGCGAGGCCATTCACCGCGCCGATATCGAAGGTCAGCGACGGAAGTCGGTTCTGGCTGACGACGTTCAGTCCGTCATGGATCTCCAGCATGGTGGCCGGGACATTCGGCTCGCGTTCCTCGCCCTTCAGCACCGTGACGAGCGCATTCGGCTCGTCGATGCCGGCCGTGAGCACGCTGCGTGGGCGATGGTACTTGAATGAGCGGCCGAGCAGCGAATGCCCGGCGGCGAGCATGGCGGAGGCGACGGTGTCGCCGGGGTGCCCGGTCACCGGGTGGCCGTCGAAGGTGAAGCGGACGGTGCGGCTGCGGTCGACGCGCCCGCCGGCGGAAGTTCGGCGCGGGCTCACGGGCCGGTCTCCTCGACGGCCCCGGACTGGCCGGCATTGCGTGCGAATGCGACGGAAGAGATGCGGTGCGTCAGCGTGTTGCGCACCACCACGAGATGGGCGCGGCAGCCGCCGGTATGTTGCCAGAACTCCCGGTGCTCGCCCGCCGTGTTCACGCGGTCGTAGACGTAGGCGTTCCAGGCAGCCGTGTCGGTCGACAGCCGGTCGGGGCGGGTGCGGTTGGCGTCGCCCTGGTAGCTGAACTCCGAGGAGTCACGGGGACCGCAATAGGGGCAAGTGATCAGCATCTGGTGTTGCCGGCCTCGATCAATGCAGCTTCGGCGTGGCGCCCTGGCCCTTCTCGTCGATCAGGATCCCGCGGTGGAACCGGTCGAGCGTGAAGGCGGCGTTGAGGTCGTGCGGCGCGTTGCGCGCGATCGTCCACGCGAAGCACCAGCCGGAGGCGGGGGTGGCCTTGAAGCCGCCGTAGCACCAGCCGCAGTTGAGATACATGCCGGGCAGGGGCCCCGTGGTTATGACCGGCGAACCGTCCATCGACATGTCCATGATCCCGCCCCAGGAGCGCAACAGCCTGACCTTGGCGAGGCCTGGGAACATGGCGACCAGCTCGCTCATCACCTCCTCGACGACCGGCAGGTTCCCGCGCTGCGCGTAGCTGTTGTAGAAGTCCAGCGCGCCGCCGAATACCAGCCCGCCCTTGTCCGACTGAGAGACGTAGAGGTGCCCAGCGCCCCAGGTGACGACACCCGGCAGGATCGGCTTCAGCGATTCGGAGACGAAGGCCTGCAGCACCTGGCTCTCGATCGGTAGCCGCTCGACGCCCGCGAGCTTCATCACCCTGCCGGTGGAGCCCGCGACCGCCACGGCCACCTTCCTGGCCCGGATCTCGCCCCGGGTCGTGCGCACGCCGACAACGCGCTCGCCTTCCTTGATGAAGCCGGTGACCTCGCAGTTCTCGATCAGGTCGACGCCGCGCCGGTCGGCGGCGCGGGCATAGCCCCAGGCGACTGCGTCGTGGCGCGCTGTTCCGGCACGCGGCTGCAACAGGCCGCCGACGATCGGGAAGCGCGCATTGGGCGAGATGTCGATGCCCGGATAAAGCCGGGCGATCTCCTTCGGCGTGAGCAGAACCGCGTCGGCGCCCTCGTGGATCATCGCGTTGCCGCGCCGCGCGTATTCGTCGAGCTGCGCCGGCGTGTGCGCGAGGTTCAGGATGCCGCGCTGCGAGAACATGACGTTGTAGTTGAGGTCGTGCGAGAGGTTCTCCCACAGCTTCAGCGAATGCTCGTAGAAGCGGATGTTTTCCGGCAGCAGATAGTTCGAGCGGACGATGGTGGTGTTNCGCCCGACATTGCCTGANCCAAGATAGCCCTTCTCCAGCACCGCCACGTTGGTGATGCCGTGCTCCTTCGCCAGGTAGTAGGCGGTGGAGAGTCCGTGTCCGCCGCCCCCGACGATGATGACGTCGTAGGACGGCTTCGGATCAGGCTTGCGCCAGGCCGGTTTCCAGTCCCGGTTGCCCGTGAGCGCATTCTTGAGGATCGCGAGGGCTGAATATTCCGCCATAAGGACGTCCTGTTCAGGGGCGAAACACTAATAGCCCGCGGCGTGACCGACGAACAGATTTACGCCACGGCTTTTCGATAGCCCGACTCGCACGTGCCGGCTCGTGCTTGCCGCTGGGCACGCCCGACAGTATCACCAAGCTTCCCGCAACGCAGGTTGCCGGACGAAAACGCTACAGGCTGCATGATCTCGAACGCTCTCCGCTGGTTCGTCGCCTTCCTCATCCTCGCAGGCTCCCTGGCAATGCCGGCCAGCGCCCAGACGACGGACCGGGCCGGCTCTCCGATCATCGACGAGCAGCGGGGCGTGCTGTCGAGCCTCAGCTCCCGGACCGAGATACTCGAGAAGCGCATCGCCGACGCGGCGGACGACGACGCCCGGCTGCTCGAGATCAGGCTCGAACTGGAGGACATGGGGCGCGAGCTGCTGCGTGCCGGCGTCGCCTTTCGCCCGCGGCTGACGGAGATCAACACGCGCCTCGAGGTGCTGGGCTCGCCCCCCGCGGAAGGCCAGCCGCCCGAGCCGGAACTCGTCACCAGGGAGCGCGAGGCCCTGATGGCGGAGAAGGCCGAGATCAACGCCGCGGTGGGCGTTGCCGAGGACCTTTCAGTCCGGGTCAACAATCTGGTCAACCAAATCACGGAGATGCGTCGCGAGCTGTTCTCGCGCCTGCTGACCCGCCGCTACGACATCAGCTTCAAACTCATGGGCGAGGTGGCAAAGGCTGCATCCGAGGTGTCGGACACAGTCACCCGGTCGGTGTCGGCGTGGCTGCGGTTCGTCGTCAACTTCAAGCTCGGTTCCGTGCTTGCGGCGACCTTGCTGGCGCTCGCGGCGGCGGCGGTGCTTCTCGTCGGGGGGCGCCGCCTGGTCGGCGGCCTTTTCGTGGCCGATCCGGAAGTGCAGGAGCCGACCTCGATCAGTCGGCTTTCCGTCGCGTTCTGGTCGACGCTTCTGCCGTCGCTCGCCTTCGGCGTCTTCCTGGCCGCGACCTACTTCTTCTACGACTACTTCGAGATCCTGCGCGGCGACATCCGGGTGATGCTGTTCGCCCTGTTCGCGGTGATCGGCCTGTTCTTCTTCGTCCATCGCCTCGGCTACGCGGTGCTGTCCCCGCGCCTGGCCGAGTGGCGCCTGATACCGGTCCGGTCCGCGGCCGCCAACCGGCTGCTGTGGATCATGTCCGGCATGGCGGCGTTGACCGGCCTCGATTACCTCCTCAGCAAGATCTACGAGACGGTCAATGCGCCGNTGTCGCTGACGGTCGGCGAGGCGCTGATCGCNACCGTGCTGATCGGCCTGCTGATGATCTGGGCGAGCTTCGTGAAGCCNTTCACCGACNAGGCNGGCAATCCCCGGCCGTGGCCCCTGGCGGTGCGCATCCCGCTCTTCCTCATCGGGGCCGCCACCGTCGTCGCGGCACTGCTCGGCTATGTCGGACTTTCGCGGTTCGTGTCGCAGCAGGTCGTGCTGACAGGCGCCGTGCTGGTAACGATGTATATCGGCTTCCTCTCCGCGCAGGCCGTCGCGGAGGAGGGAGCCTTCGCCAGCACCAAGTTCGGCCAGCGGCTGCAGCGGCGCCTTCACCTGGACGACACGACGATGGACCAGCTCAGCCTGGTCATCAGCATCGTCATCAACATACTGGTGCTGATCGTCGGCCTGCCGCTGATCCTGTACCAGTGGGGCTTCCAGCCGGGCGACATCCTGGCGTGGTTCTACCGCTTCGCCTCCGGGGTCCAGATCGGNTCCATCACGGTTTCGCTGACCGGCATCTTCTGGGGCCTCGTCGTCTTCGTCATCGGCTTCTTCGTCACCCGCTGGTTCCAGGGNTGGCTGGACGGCTCGGTCATGGCGCGNGGCAAGGTGGACGCGGGCGTCCGCAANTCGATCCGCACNGTGGTCGGCTATGCCGGCATAGCGCTGGCCGTGCTGGTCGGATTCTCGGCGGCGGGCATCGACTTCTCCAGCCTGGCGCTGATCGCCGGCGGCCTCTCCCTCGGTATCGGCTTCGGCCTCCAGAACATCGTGTCCAACTTCGTCTCCGGCCTGATTCTCCTGGCGGAGCGGCCCTTCAAGTCGGGCGACTGGATCGTGGCGGGGTCGGTTTCCGGCACGGTGAAGAAGATCAGCGTGCGGGCGACCGAGATCGAGACCTTCCAGCGCCAGACCGTGATCCTGCCGAACTCGGAGCTGATCAACGGCGCGGTCGGCAACTGGACGCACCGCAACAAGATGGGGCGCATCGAGATCCCGGTCGGCGTCGCCTACGGGTCCGATGCGCGCAAGGTCCAGCGCGTGCTGACCGAGGTCGCCATGAGCCACCCTCTGGTGCTGAAGAACCCGGAGCCCTTCGTCCAGTTCACCGCCTTCGGCGATTCGGCCCTGAACTTCGAGATAAGGGTCTACCTCGCCGACATCGGCACCGGCGGCGTGGTGCAGAACGACCTGCGCTTCGCCATCCTGGAGGCCTTCGAGCGCGAGAACATCGAAATGCCGTTCCCGCAACTTCAGATACGGGTGGGGGACGAAAGCAAGCAAAGGTTCGCGCCGATCGATGACGATCGCGCCATTGCGGAGCTTGAGGAGGCCCACCGCATGCGCGAGGAGGCGAAGCAGCGCCAGCCGCCACGCGGTCGCCGCCGGAAGGGACCCGATCCGGCTTGAACGGGGCGCCGGGAACCGCTTGTTCACGTCGCGTTCAGGCGCGAAGCCCTATAAGGTTCGGCAAGGAGGGCGGATGTCTCCGCCCGATCAGAAGGAGTGGCGCGATGCGCCGGAATGCGATGAAGATCCGTCTTNCCCTTGTCGCGGCCCTGCTGGTGGCGAGCGGAGTCGCCGACGCAGCAACGGCCGTCAACAAGGACGCGGAGACGCGCACGCTGATCGTAACCGAGGGCGGCTCGCGCAGCGAACTTTCGATCGCCGGCGGCGAGACCGTCGAGTTCTGCGTCAGCGGCTGCTTCGTGACCCTGCCGAACGGCGACCGCGAGGCGCTGAGCGGCAGCGAAACGCTGGAGATTTCCGGCGGCGCCGTGCGCATCAAGTAGGGGCCGCGTCGCGGTAGCCTCTGTCCGATTGCTTAATCTTTCGGGAGGCTTTTGACCGTTGATTAACGTTGCTCGGCGATAGGGGCATTCCCGGTTGCCCCTCGCCAGTCCGATTAACGCTCCATAACCACGGCGCCGCTATAGCGCGATCCGAGACACGCAATGTCGCGGGTCGGCACCCAGCGGACAGCTCATGGACGCCCGGTCGGACAGTTCCTCGATTCCCCTTGCCGTCGATCTCGATGGAACCCTGATCGCGACGGATCTTCTCTGGGAAGGTCTGTTCCTTCTCCTGCGCCGCAACCCGCTGCTCCTGTTCGCCGTACCGTTCTGGTTGCTGGGTGGGCCGGCCAGGCTCAAACAGGAGATCGCCGCGCGCATCGACATCGATCCGGCGGCACTTCCCTACAGGCCCGAGATGCTGGAATGGCTGGAGCGCGAGCACGCCGCCGGCCGCAGGCTCATCCTGGCGACCGGCTCGCCGCGGCGTTTCGCGGAGGAGATCGCCCGCCATCTCGGCCTGTTCGAGGCCGTGCTTGCCACTGACGGCACCCAGAACCTCACNGCGCGCGCGAAGCGNGCGGCGCTCGTGGCCGCCTATGGCGATGCCGGCTTCGATTATGCCGGCAACAGCCACCATGACCTCCACATCTTCGACGCTGCGCGACAGGCCATCGTCGTCGCGCCGGATCGTGCCGCGGCCTCCTGGCAACGCGCGCAGGGCTGCGAGNTTCTGGAGACCCCTAAGCCGACCTTCAGGACCGTGGTCAGGATGCTGCGGGTCCACCAATGGCTGAAGAACGGCCTGATCGTCGTNCCNATGGTGCTNTCGCACGAGTATCTGAACCTCGGGATGATCCTCGCCTGCGTCGTCGCTTTCGTTTCCTTCAGCGCGGCGGCCTCGGCGATCTACATCCTGAACGACTTCTTCGACCTCTCGCTTGACCGCCGTCACCCCACCAAGCGGCATCGGCCGTTCGCCTCCGGGCTCCTGTCGATGAAGTTCGGCATGGTGTCGATGGTCGTGCTGCTTGCCATAAGCTTCGCGACGGCGACGCTGCTTCCGATCGCGTTCATGGCGGTGCTGGTCGCCTATCTCGTCGCGACGACGGCCTATTCGCTCGCGGTGAAGCGCTGGCTGCTGCTCGACGTGCTTATGCTCGCCGGCCTCTACACGATGCGGCTGATCGCCGGCGCCGCTGCGACCAGCATCGACGTTTCGTTCTGGCTGCTGGCCTTCTCGACCTTCTTCTTCCTCTCGTTCGCGCTGGTGAAGCGCTATGTCGAGCTGCGTTCCTCCAGCCTCATCGCCGGCGAACGGATCGCGGGCAGGGGTTACCGCGCGGAGGACCAGGAGATCGTGGCCCAGGCCGGCATGGCCTCCGCCTTCTCCTCGGCGCTGGTTCTGGCGCTCTACATCGACAGTGAAGCGGTGCGGGAACTCTACACGCATCCCTGGATGGTGTGGCCGATAGCTCCGATCGTGCTCTACCTGACCATGCGCGTCTGGGTCCTGGCGCGTCGCGACGAGCTCCATGAAGACCCGGTGGTGTTCATCATCCGCGACTGGCGCAGCCAGATCGTCGTGGCGTTTGGCGCGGCGATGGTGATCGTCGCCGGCCTGATGCCATGACGCATCGCCTCGGCAGCTTCGGCCGCGTCAATCCGCCGGCGCCGCGCGTCATGCCGGCGCACGAGGCGATCGCGGACCTGAAGGCTGGCCGAGCTCCGACAACGACGATTCTGGCCTACGGGAACGGCCGCTCCTACGGCGACTCCTGTCAGAACCACGACGGCGCGGTCATCGACATGCGGGCCTTCAACCGTATCCACGCGTTCGACGCCACAAGCGGGCTGCTGACGGCCGAGGCCGGCGTGCTGCTCGACGAGGTAATCGCGCATGCCGCGCCGCACGGCTTCTTCCCGGCCGTGGTTCCCGGCACCCGGTTCGTCACCCTCGGCGGTGCCATAGCCAACGACGTCCACGGCAAGAACCACCATCGCCGCGGCACCTTTGGCTGTCATGTCGAGTGGCTGGACCTGCTGCGCTCGGACGGAAAGGTGTACCGGTGTTCGCGGAACGAGAACGCGAACCTGTTCGCCGCCACCATCGGCGGGATGGGGCTGACCGGGATCATCCTTTGCGCCACCGTGCGGTTGATGCGGGTTTCCTCGCTCGACGTCGCAGAAAAGGTGACGCCGCTCGCCGGGCTCGATCAGTACTTCGACCTCGCCGAGGCGGCGGACGCGGCGAACGAGTATGCCGTGGCCTGGATCGACCAGCTCGCGGCGGGGCGCAAGGCGGGCCGCGGATTGCTGCTCACCGGCAACCATGCACCGCAACCGGCGCGGGCACGCCCGTCCGCCCTTCGCAAGTCCGTGCCGTTCCAACCGCCTGTCAACGTGCTGAACCGGCCGTTCCTCACGCTCTTCAACGCAGGCTACCGGTGGAGCCGGTTGCGGCAGGCGGACGTCCACGTCACCGGCTGGGAAAAGTTCTTCTTTCCGCTCGACGGCGTGCGCGACTGGAACCGTCTCTACGGGCCGAAGGGCCTGTTCCAGCACCAGAGCGTGATCCCGCTGGAAGCGGCGCGACGGACGATCCCGGAACTTCTGCAGGCAGCGCGGGAGGCGGGGCAGGGGTCGTTCCTGACGGTCCTGAAGCGCTTCGGCGCCGTGCGATCGCCGGGCCTCCTGTCGTTCCCGCGCCCTGGCTACACGCTGACCCTCGACTTTCCGAACCGCGGCGCCCGGACCCTCGCGCTCCTGGACAGGCTGGACGCCATCACGGTTGCGGCGGGGGGCGGGGTCAACCCCTACAAGGATGCGCGCATGTCAGCGGCCACCTTCGGCGCCTCGTTTCCGGACTGGTGGGCCCTCGAGGCGCTTCGCGATCCGCTGTTCATGTCGAGCTTCTGGCAGCGCACGGCCATGCGACTCAAGCCGGACGGACGCACGACACTGCGGGCGGCCGAGTAGTGGAGCCAAGATTGCGGGGAAGCACGGCATTTTAGTTGAATGCCGGCGCGGATTTGACGGGATCTTTGCGGGTTTGGGCTAGGACGGGAACAAAGAGAGCGAACGCAATGAAATTCCTGCCGTTCATACTGTTCACTGTGCTGACGAACGCGGCTGCACAGCTGATGCTCAAGCAGGGAATGCTCACGCTCGGGCCGATCTCGTTCGACGGCGTCAATCCGATCCTGCGCATCCTGCAGATCGTCTTCAGCCCGTGGGTGTTCCTTGGCCTCGCGACGTTCGTCATCTCGATGGCGTCGCACCTCTACGTGCTGTCCAAGGTCGAGCTCTCCTTTGCCTACCCCTTCCTCAGCCTCGCCTATGTGGCCGTCGCGGTCTTCGCTTATTTCGTCTTCCACGAGGACCTCAACGCCTGGCGTATCGCNGGTATCGCCTTCATCTGCGTCGGAACCGTGCTGATCGCCCAGAGCGGGCGCAGCCATGCCGAGGCGACGGAGGCGGCCNCCACGTCCAAGTCCCTCCAGTCCAGTGAGCTTACCCGATGAGACACGTGATCTTCGGCGGCGACGGCTTCGTCGGGCGCCATCTGGCGCCAAAGCTCGTGGCAGACGGCCATGAGGTGGTGGTCGCGGACATCGCCAGGACGGCAGCGCAAAACTATCGCAACGCGCGTTTCGTCCACTGTGACGTGACCGATCCGGCCTCGGTGGAAGCCGTTGGGCTCAAGGCGGACGACATGGTCTACAACCTGTCGGCAAAGATGCTGTCGCCCATCCAGGTCCGGGCGAAGCGGCACGACTTCTTCTTCCCGGTGAACTACCACGGCACCGAGAACATCATCCTCGCCATGGACAAGGCCGGCGCGTCGAACCTCGTCCATTTCACCACCGACATGATCTACGGCCATACCGTGAGCTATCCGATGACCGAGGAACATCCGGTCGCGCCGCTTGGAGAGTACGGGTTGTCGAAGCTGATGACCGAGCATCTCGCGGCCGAGTGGCGGCAGCGCGGCATGAACATCACCCTGTTCCGGCCGCGTCTCATCATCGGTCCCGGCCGGCTGGGCATCCTGGAGAAGCTGTTCCGGCTGATCGACATGAATCTGCCAGTGCCGATGATCGGTGCCGGCAAGAACCCCTATCAGTTCATCTCGGTGTTCGACTGCGCCGAGGCGGCGCGTGCGGCTTTCAATGCGGGCGTGCCGAACGAGGCCTACAATCTCGGCTCGCTCAACCCGCCGCCGGTGCGCAAGCTGCTCGGCGACCTGATCCGCCACGCAGGCTCGAAGTCGTTCCTGCTGCCCACCCCGGCCTGGGCGGTGAAGCGGGTGCTCGACCTGCTCGACTTCCTCAACATGCCGCTCATGGACCCGGAGCAGTACCTCATCGCCGACGAGATGTGCGTGCTGGACGTCTCCAAGGGCGAGCGGCAGCTCGGATGGGTGCCGCAGTATCGCGACGAGGACATGCTGATCGCAGCCTATGACGAATACCGCGCCAAGAAGAATGGCCAGGTAAGGGACGCCTCGCAGGTTCCGGCCGAATAGGGAGGATGCAATGACCGTCATGACCAAGCCCGAGGCCGTCACCGTAAGCGCCGAGATCACGGGCTCTGCGCTCCCGCACAGGACGCCGAAGCCCGACCTGATCACCGTCGAGCAGGCGAAGGCGATGGACGTCGCCCGGCTCACCGACCTGTTCAAGTCGCACCTGAACCCAGGCCAGCTCCATTTCATGAAGCTGCTCGGCTTTCACAAGGTGAAGATCGAGCGCGCAGAAGGGATGTACTATGTCGACCAGAACGGCCGGAAGATCCTCGACTTCTTCGGCGGGTTCGGCTCGCTGGCCTTCGGCCACAACCATCCCCGCATCCTGAAGGCGCGCCAGCAGTTCCAGGAGGAGAAGCGGCAGGAGATTGCCATCGCCTTCATGTCTCAATATGCGGCCGCACTGGCACACAACCTCGCCAAGTGCTCGCCGGGAGACCTCGACATGGTGTTCCTCGGCTCGTCCGGCTCCGAGGCGATGGAGGCAGCCGTCAAGGTGGCCGAGCGCGCTGCCGGGCCGAAGCGGCCGAAGATCGTCTATGCCGAGAACTCCTTCCACGGGAAGACGAAAGGGGTGCTCGCCATTACCGACGGCCAGCTCTACCGCGCCGAGTTCAAGGTGCCCAGCAATACGGTGCGGGTGCCCTTCGGCGACATCGAGGCGGTCGAACAGGCCTTCCGCAGCGATCCCGAGATCGGCGTCATCGTGCTGGAGACGGTGCAGGGCGGCGGCGGCATCATCCAGGCCGAGCCGGCGTTCTGGCAGAAGCTGCGAGCGCTTTGCGACAGGTACGGGGTGCTGTGGGTGGCCGACGAGGTGCAGTGCGGCTACGGGCGCACAGGCCGCTTCTACGCCTTCGAGCACTACGGCGTGGTGCCGGACGTCACGGCACTGGCGAAGTCGCTCGGCGCCGGCAAGGCGGCGATCGGCGCCATGATCGCGAAGCGCGAGGTCTACATGAAGGCCTACGGCACGCCCAAGACCGCGATGATCCACGCCATGGCCACCTTCGGGGGCATCGGCGAGGCGTGCGTCACGGCGATCGAGGGGCTTAACGTCCTTTATGACGAGGGCCTGATCGACAATTCCGCCGTCGTCGGCGACTACCTGCTGGAGCGCCTGCGCGCCCTGCAAGCGAAACATCCGAAGATCATCAAGGACGTGCGCGGCAAGGGCCTGATGGTCGGGCTGGAGTTCCAGGACTTCTCCCAGACGCTGCCGATGGTGCTGCGACCGGTGGTCAGCGTCCTCGACGACAAGCTGAAGGGCTCGCTGTCCGGCTTTGTCGGGGCGCTGCTCCTGCGCGACTACGACGTGCTGGTGGCCTTCACCGAGTACAACCGCAACGTCATCCGGCTGGAGCCGCCGCTGATCTGTACGCGCGAGAATGTCGATGCGTTCGTCAGCGCGCTCGACGACCTTCTGTCGCGCGGCATCGTCGCGATCGTGAAGGATTTCGTGAAGAGCCAGATGGGTTGAGTCTCTGCGGGTTCGGGAAGAGGGCTGAAGCATGGCGATGACGGAATCCGGCCGCTCGCCGGTCGAATGGGCGTTGCGGGCCGGAGCGGTCGCGAGCATCGTCCGCGCGCTGACCGGACGGCCCTTTCTCGACCGGTTGGCCGCTATCGCCTTCATCGGCATGTTCCTGCTCATCGCCGCCTATACGGTGGTGCGGCCCGACTACAACTGGGACATGGTCGCCTATGTGGCGACCGCGCTCGAACCCGAGGCGCCCGACGCCGCCACGCTCCATGCCGAGACGTGGCGGGAGGTTGAAGCCGCGAAACCGCCAGCCGGGCGGCTCTACGAAATCCAGCAGGGCAACCCCTACAACCTGCACCAGTGGCAGAACCCGGAGGACTTCCAGTCGCAGCTTTCGATGTACCGCGTGAAGATGGGCTATGTCTGGCTCCTGCGGGCGCTGCAGCCGATCACCGGCCTGATCAACGCCGCGGTCCTCCTGAACGTGCTCCCGCTGCTGGTCATCGGGTTCGTCGCGTTCCGCTGGCTGCGCGAGGCCGATGCCATGCAGGCGGCGCTGATGCTGGGACCTGCCCTGATTCTGGCCGACCTGTTCCACATGGCGACCGCGCTGACGCCCGACATGCTGCTGGCGGCGGTGTCGCTGGTGGCCATCTACATGCTGGCCAGGGGGCGCGACCTCGCGGCAGGTGTCCTGCTGTTCGCGTCGGTGCTGATCCGGCCCGACAATGTCGTCTTCGTCTTCGCGCTGCTGCTTACCGCGATCCTGTTCGGCTGGCGCCTGATGCCGATGCTGGTCACCTTCGTCGCGTCGATGGTCGCCTGCGTGCTGGTCCAGAAGCTCAACGGCCACCCCGGCTGGTGGGCGCACTTCTACTTCTCCTGCGTCGAGATCCAGAACTCGATGGCAGGCTTCCGCCCCGACTTNTCGCTGGCGGCCTTCATCCAGGGCTATGTGCGCGGGGTCGTCGTCTCGATCGCCGACAATGACTGGCCTGCGATCCTCGTCCTGCTGGTATGCGGCTGGGCGCTCCTGAACAAGGCCGGGCGCATCCCGGCCGGCCGCGGCAATGCGTTGCTCTTCGCCATGGTGATCGGCACGCTCGGCAAGTTCGCCAGCTTCCCGCTGCCGGACGACCGCCTCTACTTCGTCACCATCGGCGGCATGGTCATGCTGATGGCCGTCTACTGGCGGCCGCGCTTCGACAATGCGACGCCGCGGGCCCCTCAGGTGCAGTTGAAGCGCAGCGCATAGTTGACGTCCGATTCGGACGGGCGCTGACGCCAGCCGCCGTCCTGGCTCTGCCGCAGCCGATGGTCTCGCCGGCCGGTCCGACGGCTTCCAGTCAGCATCCTCCGAACGCCGGGCATGGTGCGACGACTACGTTTTGAACAGGTCGCGCCATGCGGTGGCCATGTCGCAAACGGGCTTCAGTCAGGCCGGGGGCGCGCCCTATAGTGCGGCCGACAAGCATGTGGGAGTCGGGCAAGCATGGCAGAGTTTCCGGCCAAGGCGAAGGTCGTCATCATCGGCCTGGGCGGCATCGTGGGGGCGTCGGTGGCGCACCACCTCATCCAGCGCGGCTGGGATGACATCGTCGGGATCGACAAGTCCGGCATCCCCACCGACATCGGCTCGACGGCGCATGCCTCCGACTTCTGCTACACGACCAGCCACGATTACCTGTCGGTCTGGACGACGCAGTACTCGATCGATTTCTACGAGAAGATGGGCCACTACGCTCGCATTGGCGGGCTGGAGGTCGCGCGCGCCGGCGACGAGGTCTGGATGGAGGAGATCAAGCGCAAGCTGATGTCCGCCAAGGCGTTCGGCACCCGCGCGCACTATGTCAGCCCGGCCGAGATCAAGAAGCTCTTCCCGCTTATCGAGGAAGACAAGGTGATGGGCGGCATGTTCGACCCCGACGCGGGCCTGGTCGTGCCGCGCTCTCAGACGGTCGCCGGCAAGCTGGTCGACGCGGCGGAGAAGACGGGCAAGCTGCGCGCCTTTCCGAACACGCCGGCAACCTCGCTGCTCGTCGAGAACGGCCGCATCAAGGGCGTGGTCACGCACCGCGGCACGATCATGGCCGACTATGTGGTGGTCTGCGCAGGCATCTGGGGCCGCCTGATCGCCGAGATGGTCGGCGAGGACCTGCCGGTCATGCCGGTCGACCATCCATTGACCTTCTTTGGCCCGTTCGACGAGTTCGCGGGCACCGGCAAGGAGATCGGCTATCCGCTGCTGCGCGACCAGGGCAATTCCGCCTACATGCGCGACACCGGCGACCCCAAGACCACCGAGGGCGGCCAGATCGAGTGGGGATATTACGAGACCG
>Ga0065721_10004568_pt1 | contig 25545 bp, 23 predicted proteins | sample Mesricmetagenome_FD_59108 | JGI IMG/M metagenome (GOLD analysis project Ga0065721, IMG submission 59108) | Mesophilic microbial community from rice straw/compost enrichment Sample: eDNA_1 v2 (version 2) | ecosystem: Engineered > Solid waste > Grass > Composting > Bioreactor | place: USA: Davis... | reverse complement strand
CATCACCCAGTCGATGCTGACCCAGCAGATGGACGAGACCCTGCGCGCCCGCTACACCGAGCTCGTGCGCGGCCTCGAGGTCCTGGCGCAGACGACGCGGGGCCTGCAGGACTCGGTGATGGCCATCCGCGCCCAGCCGGTCAAGTCGGTCTTCTCGCGCATGCCGCGCCTGGTGCGCGAGCTCGCGGTCAAGACGGGCAAGAAGATCAAGCTCGAAACGATCGGCGAGAACACCGAGATCGACAAGACGGTCATCGAGCAGCTCTCCGATCCGCTGACGCACATGATCCGCAATTCGGCCGACCATGGCATCGAGACGCCGGAGAAGCGCCTTGCGGCCGGCAAGTCCGAGACCGGCACCATCCGGCTCTCGGCCGAGCAGGCGGGCGGCAACATCCTCATCGTCATCGAGGACGACGGCGCCGGCATCAACCGCGAGAAGGTGCTCCAGCTCGCCCGCAACAAGGGACTGGTGGCGGCCGACGTGCAGCCGACCGACGAGCAGATCGACCAATTGATCTTCGCGCCGGGCTTTTCGACGGCCGACGCGGTCAGCGACATTTCCGGGCGCGGCGTCGGCATGGACGTGGTCCTTTCCAACATCAAGAAGATCGGCGGCTCGGTGCACGTGCGGTCCTGGCCGGGACGCGGCACCCGCATGACGCTGCGCCTGCCTCTCACGCTCGCCGTCCTCGACGTCATGCTGGTCAAGGTCTCGGGCAGCCCCTATGTGGTGCCGCTTTCCTCGATCGTCGAAACCATCCAGTGCTCTCGCGCGCCCTTCGAGCGCGTGCCTTCGGGCGGCAAGGTGCTGCAGGTGCGCGGCGAATACGTGCAGGTCATCGATCTCGCCCAGCGCTTCGGCATGCCCACCGACGCCGATGCCGACAGCCGCATGGTCGTGCTCTGCGAGGCCGAGGGCGGCTCCAAGGTCGCGCTCATCGTCGACGACATCATCGGCCAGCAGCAGGTGGTCATCAAATCGCTCGAGGAGAACTTCGAGCAGGTGGAGGGCATCGCGGGCGGCACGATCCTGGGCGACGGGAACGTCGCGCTCATCGTCGACGTCCAGGGCCTCAAGTCCACGCTTCATCACAAGAATGCGGCCTAGCCGGCCGGAACGTCAGCAGTGCCGTCTAGAAGGGCGGAGAAAGGCCAGAAAATGGAAGTCCTAGGACTCAGGGACGACGTCGTCGACAAGGCGGCGGTCGTCACCCATAACTCCCTCCAGCTCATCGCCTTTTCCATCGGCGAGCAGACCTATGGGGTCGAGATCACCACCGTGCGCGAGATCCGCGCCTGGAACGGGGCGACGCCGCTGCCCAACACGCGTGAATATGTACGCGGAGTGATCAATCTTCGTGGCACGATCGTGCCGATTTTTGATCTTCGTGCACGGTTCGGCGACGGGCAGACCTCGCCCACCAAGAACCACGTCGTGGTCGTGATGAGCGTCGGCGACAAGTGGGTTGGCATCCTCGTCGACGCGGTCAGCGACATCCTCACCGTCTCGCGCGACGACATCCATGCGGTGCCCGAAGGCAACTCGGTCGACACCGAACTGCTCAACGGCATCGTCACCCATGAGGGGCGGATGGTCGGGCTCATCGACTTGCACTCGATCGTCTCGGGCAGCAAGCTCGACGGCTAGCGCTTTCGCCTGGAGCGGAAGAAGAAGGGCGCCCCGAGAGGCGCCCTTTCGTGTTTATGCGGTTTTGAGCCGAGCGAGCCTCGTACCGGCAATGGCGATGGCGACCGCCGCAAGGATCGGGACGGCGAAGGGCAGCGAGCCGACCGCTTCCGTCCAGGCGGTGCCGCCCATCAGGACGACCAGCACCGCCACGCCCAGGGCTCCGCCCAGTTGCAGCACGACGAAGAGGACGGTGCTGCCCGTGCCCGCCTGCGCCGGCGAGAGGGCGCGGTACATGGACGAGACCGTGGGACTGCCGATGGCCCCGAGCCCGACGCCGATCGCCAGCGAGAGCGCGGCAAAGAACGCGGGCGAGGTTGCGGAGCCCGCCGCCAGCAAGAGGGCGAAGGCGAGGAGGGTGAGGGCGACACCCGCCCAGACGACGAGACGCGCATCGACCCTGTCGCTGAACCCGCCGGCCAGCGGCATGACGATGCCGTTGCCGAGGCCGTAGGGAATCATCAGGAGCCCGGCCGTCAGGGAATCGAGGCCGGCGACGCCCCGGTAGAACTGCGGCAGGCCGAAAAAGAGCGGGAAGATCGCCGCGCCCATCATGGTCATGATGAAGACCGCCGGCGCGAAACCCGGCGACCTGAAGACGGTGAGATCGACGATCGCCTTCTCGCCGCGCCGCAGGCCCCACCAGGCAAAGAGCGCGAGCGCCACGGCGCCAGCGATCAGCATGGCGATGGCCAGTCCGTCGAACCCGGCGGGGGACGCGGCACGGGTCAAGCCGAAGAGGCCGAGCGCGGTCGCCGTGGTGACGAGACCCAGGCCGACCACATCGAGGCGGGAAGCCTGCGGCTCACCCCTCTCGAGCACGAACCAGCTGCGCAGGAAGATCGCGGCGCCGAAGAGGGCCGAGATGGCGTAAATCCAGCGCCAGCCGATGGTGTCGACGGCGATGCCGCCAAGCGCCGGGCCGGCGAGCGGGCCGATCGACATGACGGCCGAGACGGCGCCGAGCACCCGGCCGACGCGCCCAGGCCCGGCGGCCTGCGCCAGGACTGTCAGCATCAGCGGCTCGAGGGCGCCGCCGCCGGCGCCCTGCAGCACGCGGGCGAGCGAAAGGCTCACGATGTCCGGTGCGACCGCCGAGGCGAGGGAGCCGGAGGTGAAGAGCGCCATCGCCACGAGCCAGGTCGCCCGAACGCCAAAGCGGATGCTCGCCCAGCCGCCGATCGGAATGGCGATGCCGGAGGCGAGCATGTAGGCGGTGGTGACCCATTGGGCGGTGGCGACGTCCGTGCCGAAGTCAGCCACGAGATCAGGTATGGCGACTCCGGTGACCGTGGTGTTGAGCAGGGCCAGCAGGCCACCGGGCACGAGGATGGCGGCGAGGCGGGGAATGGAACGGGACATGATTTAACTCGTTCATATTAAAGTTTGAACTCATGAGTTCATTTAACGCATGAGTATACTTTTTGCAACCCTGTGGTAAGGTGGCTGCATGGCAACGATGTCCAACACGCATGAGACCAAGCACGCGGCGATCCTCTCGTCCGCCCTCGAAGTCTTCGGCCGGGACGGCTTTGCCGACGCCAATGTCGACGAGATCGCGCGGCGGGCCGGGGTGGCCAAGCCCACGATCTACAACCGTTTCGGCGACAAGCGGGCGCTCTTCGTCGAGGCGATGAAGCTCGGCATGGAGCGGGCCAACGCGCGGATCATGGACGTCATCCAGGCGATGGATGCGCGGCCCGCGGATCTCAAGGCGGAGCTCGAGCGCTTGGGCGAGGCGCTCGGCGAATGCGTCACCTCGGAGGAAGGCGGCGCCATCGTGCGGGTGCAGGTGGCAGATGCGGCGCGCTTTCCCGAGCTTGAAGGCAACAACCAGCGCGAGCGCCATATCGACGCGCTGGCCGGCAAGCTCGCCCAGCTCGTCGCGACGGGATACCTGCGCATGGTCGACCCGCAGGTGGCCGCGCGCCAGTTCATGGTGCTCACTACCGCCGAAGCGCTCAACATGAGCGGCTACGGGCGCAGGCCATTGGCCCGCAAGGCGCTGCGGGAAACGGTGGCGGCAGGGGTGGAAACGTTCCTTGCCGCGTTCGGGCGCGGTGGCGACGCCTAGAAGAGCTCGGCTTCCCCGTGGCGGGAATGGGCGGCGATGCCGGAAAGGGCCGGCACCCGCAGCTCGTCGAGCGTCAGGCTCGACCAGATCTCGTCATAAACGGAGTCCGGGGCGGTCGGGGGCAGCAGCGCGAACTGGCGCACGGCCAGCGCCAGGTTCTGGCAGCGCTGCTCGATGCGGTCCTGACCCTGCAGGGCAACGATGATCATCTCGATGGCCTGCTTCCTTGCAGCGGTCGCATCGACATCCTCGTCGGCCAGCACCGCGAGCGCGTCGGCGATGCCCTCGAGCATGACGGCCGTCTGGCGCGCCGTCTCGTCGAGTTCACGTGCAAGTTTTTGTAGCGACATATTCGTTCCCGAGCCCCTTAGCGATCCAACCTTATCGCCTCATTTTCTAAAACACTCCTTGCTGCCAAGAGGCTTGCCATGAGCTGGCGCAAGCGTGGTTAGCGATTCACTAACCGGTTGTGCCTAGAGTGCGCATAAGTCCGGTGAGGTTACGAATTCCACCCATGGTTTCCGCGAAGTCCCTGCCGCCCGAGTTCGATCGTGGCGTCGTCACCACCGTGCACCAGGGCGACTGCTATGTATCGGGCGACAAGGACCTCACCTATTCGACCGTCCTGGGCTCGTGCATCTCGGCGTGCGTGCGCGACCGGGCGGCCAATGTCGGGGGCATGAACCATTTCCTGCTCGCCGAGCAGTCGGGCTCGGCCCGCGACCGCTACGGCGCCTCGGCCCGCTACGGCGCCTTCGCCATGGAGCAGCTCATCAACAAGGTGCTGACGAGCGGTTCGGGCCGGAAGGCCAATCTCGAGATCAAGGTGTTCGGCGGGGGCAAGATCAACGCCTCGCTCGACGACGTCGGGGCCAAGAACATCGAGTTCGTTCGCGAGTTCCTGGCGGCCGAAGGCTATACGCTCGTCAGCGAAGACCTCGGCGGCACGTTCGCCCGCCGGGTGCTCTTCAAGCCGCATTCGGGCCGCGCTTTCGTCAAGCGCCTCGAGTCTTCGGAAAACGCCAGCATCGCCCGGCGCGAACTGGTGGTGGCGCGCCGCGGCCCGGCACCCAGGTCCGCGAGCGACGATATCGAGCTCTTCTAGGACCTGTCGCTTTCGGCCGCCGCGATGGCCAGCGCCACGAGGTGCAGGAAGGCCCCATCGTCGGCTAGCGGCGGGCTCGTGCGGCGGGCGGCGAAAAGGCCGATGAGCGCCAGATAAACGGCGCGGGCAAGGGCGAGCGCCGCATCGCGGCCGGCACCGATGGCGACGAGCTCCTTTTCGAGATAGGCGACGCGGCGTTCGTCCACCCGCCGCACTTCGGCGCGTGCCGCCGGGTCCGCCGCCGCCCAGGCGCGGATGGCGTCTTCGGCATCGGCGATGTTCAGGTCGCCATCCGTGCGCCGCAGCGCCGCCCGCGCCAGGGCTTCGAGCCGGGCGCGCGGCGTTTCGAGGTGCGCCACCTCCTCGATCAGGCGGGTGGTCTCGGTGCTCTCCCAATGAGCAAGGAGCGCGCGCAGCAGGTCGCCGCGGTCCTTGAAGTGCCAGTAGAACGAACCCTTCGACACCTCGAGGGCAGGCGCCAGCCGCTCGACCTTGACGGCCTCGACCCCGCCGGCCGCCAGCGCGCGCATCGCCGCTTCGATCCAGTCCTCGCGGGCAAGGGCGGGATTTGCCGCCATTGGAAACCTCCTCGTGTCGTTCCGTCGCACCATACGGCAGCGTATGGACGGTGTCATCTCCGCCGTGCTACATACGGCGCCGTATGGTGCATCAACCATGGGGGACGAACATGGTCAAGGCGTGCGCAATCGCCCTTATGGGGCTTTCGGTGGTGCACATGCTGGTGCTGGGCGCGGATGCGCTCGGGCATCTGCCCGGCTGGCTTGCGCTCGATCTGTGGACGCTCGATCACTGGCGGCCGCTTGCCGACCAGCCGCTGCCGGTGGCGCTCTCCGGCGCCGCGTTCTGGTCGACGCTCGGCAGCTTCGCGGCGCCTGCCGCGATCCTCGGCGGGCTCATCCTCCACATGGCGGTGCGCGGGCAGCGCGTGCCGGTGGCGGTCGGCTGGGGGCTCCTGGTCTGGCTGATGCTCGCCGCGCTGGTGGTCGAGCCTTCCGGTTTCCCCGCCGGCGCGATCGTTGCCGGCCTTCTCGTCTTCGCCCTGCACCGGCAGACGGTGGTTTGAGGCGGCTCGTTTACGCAAAATAAGCGAAAAAACCGCCACTATCGGGCCAATCCACCGGGCATCGGCGGAATGGGCGGGCAGAAGGCCCGACGGCAAGGGGGCGTGAATGGATCAGGGGGAGTTCTCCCTTAGCGAACGCGATTTCGCGCGGGTCAAGGCGCGGGTCTATGCCGTGGCCGGCATATCCCTCAGCGATGCCAAGCGCACGCTCGTCGTCTCGCGGCTGTCCAAGGTGATCCGGGCTTTGAGGCTCAAGGGCTTCTCGGACTACCTCGACTATCTCGAGAGCGCCGCCACGCCCGAGGACGCGCAGAACTTCATCAACGCGCTGACCACCAACCTCACCCGTTTCTACCGCGAGGACCACCACTTCGAGCACCTGCGCGGCCATGTCGGCCGGCTGATCGCCGAGCGGCCGCGGGGACAGCGGCTGCGCATCTGGTCGGCCGGGTGCTCGACGGGTCAGGAGCCCTATACCATCGGGCTCGACCTCCTCGCCGCCTTCCCCGAGCTCAAGCGCTGGGACTTCAGGATCCTGGCGACCGACATCGATACGGCCGTGATCGGCAAGGCCGCGCGCGGCGTCTATCCGGAATCGGAGCTTTCCGGCCTCTCGCACGAACGGGCGGCGCTTTTCGAACGGGCGGGCGACGGCAGCATCCGCGTGCCGCAGGCGGTGCGCGAGCTCGTCGCCTTCAAGCCGCTCAACCTCATCGCCGGCAACTGGCCGATGAAAGGGCCGTTCGACGCCATCTTCTGCCGGAACGTCGCCATCTATTTCGACAAGCCGACGCAGGGCGAGCTCTTCGGCCGGCTCGCCGGGATGCTGGCGAGCGAAGCCTTCCTCTATATCGGGCACTCGGAAAACCTGGGGTCCGGCGCCGAGGGCTTCCGGCTCGTCGGCAAGACCATCTACCAGTTCAAGGCCGGGCAGACCAAGCGGGTGGCAGCATGAGCATCAGGGTTCTCGTCGTCGACGATTCGGCGCTGATCCGCGAGGTGCTGTCGCGCACATTGATCCGCGAGGGCGACATCACGGTCGTGGGCACCGCCGCCGACCCGATCGAGGCGCGCGAGAAGATCAAGACGCTCGATCCCGATGTCGTCACCCTCGACATCGAGATGCCCAACATGAACGGGCTCGCCTTCCTCGACAAGCTGATGCGCCTGCGCCCGACGCCGGTCATCATGGTCTCGACGCTGACGAGGAAGGGCGCGAGCGAGACGCTCCTCGCCCTCGAGCTCGGAGCGGTCGATTTCGTCGCCAAGCCCGGCGCGGACCTCTCCGGCGGCATCGAGGCGTTCGCGGCGGCGCTGCGCGACAAGGTCAGGGCGGCGGCACGCTCGGACGTGCGCGGCCGCGCTGAGAGGATCGAAGCCCCCAGGGTCGCGGTGCGTACCGCGGCCGCACCCGCCGGCGCGGTCATCGCCATCGGCGCCTCGACCGGTGGGGTCGAGGCCATCCGCGCCGTGCTCTCGCAGATGCCGGCCGACTGCCCGCCGATCCTCATCGCCCAGCACATGCCGGCCGGGTTCACCGCGCGCTTTGCCGCGCGGCTCGACGAGCTTTGCGCCCTGACCGTGGTCGAAGCGGAGGACCGCCTGCCCTTGAAGGTCGGGCACGCCTATGTGGCGCGCGGCGACTACCACCTGCGGGTCGAGCGCTCCTCGGGCCAGCTCAAGTGCCGGCTCTCGCATGACGATCTCGCCTCGGGCCACCGGCCGAGCGTCGACGTGCTCTTTGAATCCGTCGCCAAGACCGTCGGGCCGCTGGCGGTGGGGGCGATCCTTACCGGCATGGGGCGGGACGGGGCGCGCGGCCTAAAGCTCATGCGCGAGGCCGGCGCCTATACGGTCGGGCAGAGCCAGGCTTCCGCCCTCGTCTACGGCATGCCGCGCGTCGCCTTCGAGGAGGGCGCGGTGGTCGAGCAGGCGCCGGTCGAGGCGATCGCGGCGCGGCTCGCCAGCGCCCTTTCGCGCCTCAGGAGCGCGGCGTGAAAACCCTAACCGCGCCGGTGCAATGCCGCCGATGCGATTGAGGAAACAGTAATGGATTTGGTCTTAAGTTGACCGCCAATACCGGACCGGATGTCCGGATGCGTAAGGGTGAGCAAGAATGCCGAAAGCGAGCGCAGTCAGCGTCTTGATCGTTGACGATCAGCAGTCGATGCGGGGAATCTGCAAGTACATCCTGACCCAGCTCGGCTTCAAGGACATCATCGAGGCCAAGAGCGGGCGCGATGCGCTCGGCAAGCTCGAAAAGAGCAATGTGGACCTCATCATCTCCGACTGGAACATGGAAGACATCGACGGGCTGACGCTCCTGAAGGTCATCCGCAAGCATCCGCGCACCCAGTCGATGCCGTTCATCATGGCCACAGGCCGCTCCGACAAGGAGCAGGTCAAGGAAGCGATCTCGCACGGGGTCAACAACTACATCATCAAGCCGTTCGACGCTTCGACCATGAAGAAGCGCATCGAGGCGGTGATCGGCGCGCTCTCCTAGCGCGCCGGCCTCCACGAGCGGGTTTCCACGTAACAAGAAATTAATCGCCCGCCCATAGAGTGCCTGCCGACTGTATCGACTTTCTGAGGGGGAAGGGTCGACGCGCGGGGCCGCAGGAGCGGCCCCCTTCGAGGAATCATCCGGCACCGGCGAGGCGCGCGGCTCTTCAGCAGTAGCTGGAGTGCTCGAATGAAATTTCTGCCCACATTGCGGATCGCGCAGAAGCTGCCGCTGGCGCTCATCGGCTCGGCGCTGCTGGTGAGCGTGGGCGTCGGCATCGCCAGCTATCTCATCGGCTCCTCCGTCGTCGTCGATCTCTCGCGCCGCCAGATCGAGACGGTCGCCCAGCACCGCGCGGCGACGCTCGAAAGCTACTTCGCCGACCTCAGGCAAAGGCTCGTCGACCTTGCCGGGTCCGAGGCGACGCAGACGGCGGTGCGCGACATGGCGCTGGCCTGGGAGCAGTTCGGCGCCGCCGATCCGAAGACCGAGATCAGGGCTGCCTATATCGAGGCCAACCCCAATGCCGGGTTCGCCCGCATGGAGCTCAACGAGCCGACCGGCGCCAAGCGCTCCTACTACGACTACACGCATATCCGCGTGCACCCGCAGCTGCGCCAGCAGCTGCAGACGGCGGGCTTTACCGACCTCTATATCCTCGACCTCAACGGCAACGTCGTCTATTCGGTCGGCAAGCAGGACGATCTTGCCGGCAACGTGGCGGCGGGCGGCGACGGAGCCGGCACGGCGCTCGGCACCGTCTTCCAGGCGGCCGCGGCGATGACCGAGGCCGGCGAAATCGCATTCACCGACTTTTCCGCCTATGCGCCCTGGGCGGACGCACCGGCAAGCTTTCTTGCCACCCCCGTCTTCAACAATCGCGGCCGGCCCGCGGGCATCCTTGCCGCGGTCGTCTCCAGCGCCGGGCTCAACGGCCTTCTCGCCAGCGATGGGGAACTCGGCGAGACGGGCGAATCCTTCGTCGTCGGCGCCGATTTCCGCATGCGCACGGATTCGCCCTTCTCGGTCGAGGCGGACGAGCTGGCGACGCAGTACCGCAACCCCATGGTCGAGGCGGCGCTCGGCGGCGCCGAGGGCTTCGGCACCGCTTCCGACTATCGCGGCATGGAGATGATCGTCACGGCCGAGCCGGTCTCGTTCGAGGGCGTCGACTGGGCGGTGGTCACGGCCATCGGCGCGGACGAGGCCTATGCGCCGGTCGCGCGGATGCGCGACATGATGCTGATGGTCGGGGGCGTGCTGCTGGCGGTGGCGGCGCTCGGCGGGCTCGTCTTCGCTCGTTCGGTCTCGCGGCCGATCTCGCGGCTGACGGGCGTCATGGAAGAGCTCGCCGACGGCAAGCTCGACATCGAGGTCGCGGGCACGCGCCGGCGCGACGAGGTCGGCGCCATGGCCCGTGCCGTCGAGGTCTTCCGCGAGAACGGCGTCAAGATCGCGCAGATGAGCGAGGCGGAAGCCGTGCGCATCCTCAAGGCGCAGCAAGAGCGCGCGCAGATGATGCAGGACCTGCAGCGCGCGTTCGGAGAGGTGGTGGACGCGGCCGTTGCCGGCGACTTCTCGCGGCGGGTCGCGGCCGGGTTCCCCGATGCCGAGCTCAATGCGCTCGCGGGCTCGGTCAACCAGCTGGTCGAGACCGTCGAGCGCGGGATCGGCGAGACGGGCGAGGTGCTTTCGGCGCTTGCCGACACGGACCTGACGGCGCGCATGCAGGGCGACCATCGCGGCGCCTTCGCCCGCCTCAAGGCCGACACCAATGCGCTGGCCGACAAGCTCGCCGACATCGTCGGGCAGCTGAAGGCCACATCCGGGGCCCTCAAGCAGGCGACCGGCGAGATCCTTTCGGGCGCCAACGATCTTTCCGAGCGTACCACGCGCCAGGCGGCAACGATCGAGGAGACCTCGGCGGCCATGGAGCAGCTGGCCGCCACTGTCCTCGAGAACGCCGGGAAGGCGCGCGAGGCGAGCGATGCCGCCGGCGACGTCACCCGCACCGCCGAGGAGGGCGGGCAGGTGATGGAGAACGCCACGCAAGCCATGGAGAGGATCACCGAATCCTCGGCGAAGATTTCCTCGATCATCGGCATGATCGACGACATCGCCTTTCAGACCAATCTCCTCGCCCTCAATGCCTCGGTCGAGGCGGCGCGGGCGGGCGAGGCCGGCAAGGGCTTTGCGGTCGTCGCCGTCGAAGTGCGCCGGCTCGCCCAATCGGCGGCGGAAGCGTCCGCGGAGGTCAAGGCGCTCATCGAGCAGTCCGCCGAGGAGGTCAAGGGTGGCTCCAGGCTCGTTTCCGACGCCGCCGGCCGGCTCCAGGCGATGCTGGTTGCCGCACGCCAGGCCAACGGGCTGATGGCCGGCATCGCCCGGGCCAGCCGCGAGCAGGCGTCCGCCATCGAGGAAGTCAACGCGGCCGTGCGGCAGATGGACGAGATGACCCAGCACAACGCGGCGCTCGTCGAAGAAACGAACGCGGCCATCGAGCAGACCGAGGCGCAGGCCAGCGAGCTCGACCGCATCGTCGACATCTTCACCCTCGATGCGGGCGAAGAGGCGATCGAGGCGCGCGTGCCGCGGGCCCGCGCCTACCGGGCCGAGGGCAATCTCGCGCTCGCACCGGACTGGTCCGAGCCGTGAGGGACCCACTAACACTCGCTTAAGTTGCACTTGCTAGGTTAACCGCCGAGTGGGGCAGGAGCCCCTTGAAAATCGGCCTGAAAGAAGCCCTGGGGGACATTCGATGCTGGCTAAGCTCGCGCATTTCTTCGGAAACATCCGGATGACCACGGCGATCGCCGCCCTGGTGATCCTGTCGATCATCGGTTCGATCGCCGCCGTCTCGACTGCGGTCTACGTCAACCTCTACGCCAATTCGGTGGAGGCGAGCCGCAACCAGCAGGCGATCAACGTGCAGGTCGCCGCCACCATCCTCGAGCGGCGCATCTCCGGCTCGGTCCTCAACTGGACCGAGGAGGGCGAGATCAGCGCCTTCCAGAGCTGGGCCATCCCGCCCTTCTACGACAGCGAGACCATCGACTCGGTCGGGCGCGTCACCAAGCAGACCGCATCGATCTACGTGCTCAACGGCGAGACGGGCGAACTCGTCGCCAAGACGACGACCATCGAGGCGGCGGACGGCACCCGCGCCGTCGAGTCGGTCCTCGGGCCCGGTCCCGTCCACGATGCGCTGATGGCCGGTCAGCCCTATCTCGGGGAAGTCGAGATCGAAGGCACGACCTATTTCGCCGCCTTCCAGCCCATCGTCAAAATGTCGGGCGAGATCATGGGCGCGATCTTCGTCGGCCAGCCCAAGGCCGAGGCGGAAGCGAGCGCCACGCAGACGCTGGGGCTCATCCTCGTTGCCGGGCTCATCGCCACCGCCGTTCTCGGCGCCATCGGCTTCTTCGCCTCGCGCCTCATCACCCGGCCGATCCCGCGCCTTGCGGCATCGATGGCCGAGATCGCGCAGGGCAACTACGACACCCGCGTGCCCTATACCCACCAGGGCAACGAGGTCGGCGCCATGGCGCGCGCCGTCGAGGTCTTCCGCGAGAACGGGCAGAAGGTCGCCGAGATGACGCAGGCCGAGGCCGCCCGCATCGTGCGGGACCAGGAGAACCGGCAGCGCATGATGAGCGAGCTGCAGAGCGCCTTCGGCCAGGTGGTCGACGCCGCGGTCGCCGGCGACTTCTCGCAGCGCGTGACCGTCGAGTTCCCCGATCCCGAGCTCAACGAGCTCGGCCGCTCGGTCAACAACCTCGTCGATACCGTCGACCGCGGCATCGCCGAGACAGGCAGCGTCCTCTCGGCGCTCGCCGATACGGACCTGACCAAGCGCATGGAGGGCGACTATCAGGGCGCCTTCGCGCGCCTCAAGGCCGACACCAACGCGGTCGCCGACAAGCTGAGCGAAATCGTCGGGCAGCTGCGCACCACCTCGCGGGCCTTGAAGACCGCGACGGGCGAGATCCTCTCGGGCGCCAACGACCTTTCCGAACGCACCACCAAGCAGGCGGCGACCATCGAGGAGACGTCGGCCGCCATGGAGCAGCTCGCCGCGACCGTGATGCAGAACGCCGAGCGCGCCAACCATGCCAGCACCAACGCCACCGACGTGACGCGCACCGCCGAGGAAGGCGGGCAGGTGATGCACGAGGCGACGCAGGCCATGGAGCGGATCACCGCCTCCTCGGCCAAGATCTCCAACATCATCGGCATGATCGACGACATCGCCTTCCAGACCAACCTCCTCGCCCTCAATGCCTCGGTCGAGGCGGCGCGGGCAGGCGATGCCGGCAAGGGCTTCGCGGTCGTCGCGGTCGAGGTGCGGCGCCTGGCGCAGTCGGCGGCCTCCGCCTCGGCGGATGTCAAGGCGCTGATCGAGCAATCGGCCGGCGAGGTCAAGGGCGGCAGCAAGCTGGTGGCGGAAGCGGCCGCCAAGCTCGAGGCCATGCTCGATGCCGCCCGGGCCAACAGCGCGCTCCTCTCCGAGATCGCCGCCGAAAGCCGCGAGCAGGCGTCCTCCATCGAGGAGGTCAACACGGCCGTCCGGCAGATGGACGAGATGACCCAGCACAACGCGGCCCTCGTCGAGGAAACCAACGCCGCCATCGAGCAGACCGAGGCGCAGGCCTCCGAGCTCGACAAGATCGTCGACATCTTCACCGTCGAGGACGAGGCGCCGGTGCGTCCGGCGAGCCGGAGCGCCCAGACGGTCAGGACCGTCGCGGAAGGGGCCCGTGGACTGCAGCAGAAGCTGCGCGGCGCCGCCAGCGCCTATCTGAGCAGCGGCAACGCGGCCATCGACAAGGACTGGTCGGAGTTCTGAACCTCGACGGCCCAAGCTACCAGGGGGAGGGACGCCCGTCCCTCCCTTTCCTTTGTCTTCAATACAGTGCGTAGTGCCGCCGCAAGCCAAAATTAATGTTTGTGGCGCAGGCTTTCTCTCCACAACTTATTGGTGCAGCTGAATTATTCGGCACATCCATCGGGGTCGACAGCCATGGACGATGGCGACACCGGACATCGCGAACGTTTCCTCCTGCAAATGGCGCCGGCGCTCGGCGTTGCCGTTGTGACCGCCTTCTTCGGTTTGACGGTCCTGCACGCGCCGCCCGAAACCGGCGAAATGGGCGTCGTCTTCGCGCCATGGACGAGCCAGGGCGAGGCGATCGCGACGATCGTCGCGGCGGGTGGCCGCATCGTCGATGCAGGGCGGCTGCCCAACGTGTTGATCGCCTATGCGACCGATGCCGGGTTCGACGAGCGGGTGCGCGCGAGGGGCGCATGGTTCGTCGCCGCGGCCGAGGGGCTGTGCGCGCCCGCCGCCTGAAAGGGGCGCCGGGTCGAAAGGGATGCCGCTCCGGACGGACGCGGCAAATTGGGGGAACGAGCCATATGAGCCTTGATCATTTGCGCATGCAGGCGGCTGTCGTGCTGGCGGCCACGGGGCTGGTCTCGGCGGTGGCGGTGACCGCCACCGAGTGGCTGCGGTTCTCGGGTCCCGGACCCGGCACGGCGCTCGCAGGCCTCACCCTCGCGGTGCTGGCAGCGGGATATCTCTTCTTTCGCCGGCAGGCGTCCTTCCGCTATCTCGCCGTCTCGGTGCTGATGGCGCAGGTGATGGCCGGCCTCATCGCCATGCGCGGCCACCCCATGCAGGTCGACGTCCACATGGCGTTCTTCGCCGCGCTCGCCATGTGTGCGCTGCTCTACGATTTCCGGGCGATCCTCGTCGGGGCGGGGCTCGTCGCCGTGCATCACCTCGTCCTCGGCATGACGTGGAGCGACCTCGTCTTCTATGGCGAAGGAGGCCTCATCCGCGTGGCGCTGCACGCGGTCATCCTCGTTGCCGAGGCGGCCGCGCTCGTCTGGATGACGCTCAACACGCAGAACCTCATCGCGCTCGTCTCGGGCAAGTCGGCCGAGGCGGAAGCCCAGGCGCAGGCCGCGTACCGGTACGCCCGGAACGCCGAGGAGAACCTGGCAACGATCGAGGCGCATGCGCGCGAGGTCGAGGCGCTGCAGAAGGCCGTCGGCGAGGTAGTCGCGGCGGCAGCCGGTGGCGGCGATTTCAGCCGGCGCGTGCCGGCGAGCTTTACCGAAGGCGAGCTCAATGCACTGGCGCGCGGGCTCAACGACCTGCTGGGCACCGTCGAGGCGGGGCTCGCCGAAACCGGCGAGGTGCTCTCGGCGCTGGCCGAAGCGGACCTCACCCGGCGTGTCGAGGGCAACTATGCCGGCGCCTTCGCGCGCCTCAAGGCCGACACCAATGCGGTGGCCGATACCCTGACTTCGGTGATCGGGCGGCTGCGGCAGGCTTCGGGCGCGTTGCGCACGGCGACAGGCGAGATCCTCTCGGGCGCCAACGACCTTTCCGAACGCACCGGCAAGCAGGCGGCGACCCTCGAGGAGACTTCGGCCGCCATGGAGCAGCTCGCCGAGACCGTGACGCGCAACGCCGGACTGGCGGAGGACGCGAGCGGCAAGGCGGAGGCCGTCGCGGCCAGCGCCCGCAGGAGCGGCGCGGCGATGAACGAGGCAAGCCGCGCCATGGAGCGCATCACCGCCTCTTCCGCCAGGATCTCCTCGATTATCGGCATGATCGACGACATCGCCTTCCAGACGAACCTCCTCGCGCTCAACGCCTCGGTCGAGGCGGCACGCGCCGGAGAAGCGGGCAAGGGGTTTGCCGTGGTCGCCATCGAGGTGCGGCGCCTCGCCCAGTCGGCGGCGCAAGCCTCGAGCGAAGTCAAGGCGCTGATCGAAGCGAGCGCCGCCGAAGTCAGGGGCGGGGCCGGGCTGGTTTCCGAGGCGGCCGGCGGGCTTGCCGGCGTCGTCGCGGCGGCCGAGGAGAATACGGGGCTCCTCAAGGCCATCGCGCAGGCGAGCGGCGAGCAGGCCGCGGCCATCGGCGAGGTCGCGGCGGCCGTGCGGCAGATGGACGAGATGACCCAGCACAACGCCGCCCTCGTCGAGGAGACGAACGCGGCCATCGAGCAGACCGAGAACCAGGCGGCCGAGCTCGACATGATCATCGACCAGTTCGAGCTCGGGGCACAAAAGAGCGTCCCCGATCTGCGCGTCGTCGGAGCCTGAGCGTGCCGAGACATGGTGGGGGCAAGTCCGTCAACGATGGCATTCGCGTCAGGTCCGCCGAGGACGGGGATGTCGAGGAGATCGTCGCCCTCTGGGGCGCGGCGGGGCTTTTGAGGCCTTGGAACGATCCGCGCCACGACATCGCCTTTGCCCGCAACAACGCCCATTCCACCGTCCTCGTCGCCACGCATGACGGGGCGGTCGTCGGCACCGCGATGATCGGGCAGGATGGCCACCGGGGCTGGATCTACTACGTCGCCTCGGAACCGGACATGCGGCGCCACGGTATCGGACGCCGGATCATGGAGGCTGCCGAGCGCTGGCTTGCCGAGCAGGGCGTCTGGAAGGTCCAGTTGCTCATTCGATTCGGCAATCAGGAAGCCGAGGGCTTCTACGAGAAACTCGGGTATACGGACACCCGATCGAGGTGCTTCCAGAAGGTGCTCTCGAAATCTGGCAACCTGCCGTCTGGTTCATGAAGCCTTAAGCAAAACTCCGTAATTCTAACCTCGGACGCAGAATAAAGAGGGCTTTGGCCGCCGATGACGGCGGCGCGGGCCGGGTCATTCCGCGTCGCCCTTCCGACGCTTGCGGTGTCGCCGATGACGGCCCGGGCTCTCCAGCCCGCGCCGGCGGAGCCTCGCATGCGCCTGGCAAAGCGGCGGCGCAATCGGGGGCAGGAAGTGAATATCAGGATGAGAATCTATGCCATCGTCGGCCTCATGGGGCTGGTGGCGGTGGCCATCGGCGGCATGGCCGCCTACGTTGCGGCCGAATACCAGAGCAAGCTCATGCGGCTTGAGCAGGTCGCCGACCGGGTGCACCTGGGCGAGCGGCTCAACCGCTACGTCACCGCCGTGGTGATGGAATCGCGCGGCATCTATGCCTCGCCTGACAGCGAGAAGGCGACGCAGTTCGCCGACGGACTCATGGGCTTCCTCGACAGCATAGACGGGGTGCTGACCGAATGGGCCCCGCTCGTCGATCCCGAGCAGCAGGACGAGTTCGAGGCCGTGGTGGCGCGCGCCGCCGAGTTCCGGGTGTTCCGCAGCGAGACGGCGCGGCTCGGGCGCGAGGAAAGCCCGTCGGCCGCCAACGCGCAGGGCAACAACGAGGAAAACCGGGCCAACCGGCGCGCCTTCCAGGCCGAGATCGACGAAGTGGTGGCGCGGGATGCCGAGATCCTTGCGTCCCTCGAGGGCGAGCTCGGCGCGTTCCAGATGCGGATGATGCTCCTCATGGCGGCGACTGTCGTCGTCGGGCTTGGCGCCGGCGTTGCCGCTGCTGCCTATATCGCGGGTGCAACGCTCAGCCGCCCGATCCTCAAGCTGACGGGCAGCATGCAGGCGCTCGCCGAAGGCGACCTCGATACCGACGTGCCGTTCGCCACGCGCAAGGACGAGATCGGCGCCATGGCGCGCGCGCTCGAGGTCTTCAAGCAGAACGGCGTGCGCATGCGCGAGATGAGTGGAGAGGAGCAGGCGCGGGCCCGCATGACCGCGGCACGCGCGCAGATGATGGAGGCCTTCCAGCAGGAGTTCGACGAGGTGGTCGCCGCGTCCGTCGAGGGCGATTTCTCGCGTCGCATCGAGATGCAGTTCGACGATGCCGACATCGCCCGCATCTCGGCCAATTTCAACACGCTGCTCGCGAGCGTCGACAGGGGCCTCGCGGAGGCGGGGGCGGTGCTCTCGGCCCTGGCCCGTACGGACCTCACGCACCGCATGAGCGGCGGGCACCGGGGCGCGTTCGCGCGCCTCAAGGACGACATGAACCGCGTGGCCGAGACGCTGACCGAGGTCGTCGGCAAGCTGCGCGCCACCTCGCGGGCGGTCAAGTCGGCTACCGGCGAGATCCTGGCCGGCGCCAACGACCTTTCCGAGCGCACGACGCGGCAGGCGGCGACGATCGAGGAGACCTCGGCGGCCATGGAACAGCTCGCCGCCACTGTCCTCGGCAATGCCGAACGCGCGGGGCAGGCCAGCCGCAACGCCGGCGAGGTCACCCGCACCGCCGAGCAGGGCGGCGCGGTCATGGGCCAGGCCAATGCAGCCATGGAGCGGATCTCGGCGTCTTCGGCCAAGATCTCCTCGATCATCGGCATGATCGACGACATCGCCTTCCAGACCAACCTTCTCGCCCTCAATGCCTCGGTCGAGGCAGCACGGGCAGGCGAAGCCGGCAAGGGTTTCGCGGTCGTTGCGGTCGAGGTGCGGCGCCTCGCCCAGTCGGCGGCGGAAGCTTCCAGCGACGTCAAGGCGCTCATAGAGCAGTCGTCCGAAGAGGTCGGCGCGGGCTCGCGGCTCGTGGCGGAAGCGGCCGCCAAGCTCAGCGCGATGCTCGAGGCGGCGCGGGCCAACAACGCGCTCATCGACGACATCGCCCAGCAGAGCCGCGAGCAGGCGACCGCCATCGAGGAGGTGAACGTCGCCGTGCGGCAGATGGACGAGATGACGCAGCACAACGCGGCCCTCGTCGAGGAGACGAACGCGGCCATCGAGCAGACCGAGACGCAGGCGCGCGAACTCGACGACATCGTCGACGTGTTCAAGGTCGAGGGCACCGGGCCTGCGGCAACGGATGCGCCGCGCCGTCGTGCTCCTGTCGGCCGGACCTACGCCAGCCAGGGCAACGCGGCCCTCGCCGTCGATCTGGCCTGGTCGGAGTTCTAGAGATACTCGCGCGCGGGGGCGAATACGCTCCCGTGCGTAGTGCTTTCCTCTCATCTCGTTAAGCACTTCGCGCCATCATCGCATCGCGCGCCGCATCGGTCGGCCCGCCGCCCCCAGGGCAGCGCGGGCCGATCCATCCTTAACGCAGCGTTTGTTGAGCCGGACGAGCGGTGGTCGCTCTTCCGGAAACGCTGGCGGCTTGTCTTTTTGGGGAGACGGATTTTCGGAAATGGGCAGTTTGTTTGGCGGGTTCACCTCGGGCGCCGGCGCCGAGGAACGCTTGAAGATCGCGGCGCTCATGCGCTCGCAGGCCGTGATCGAGTTTGCGCTCGACGGCACGATCCTGACGGCCAACGACAATTTCCTTGCCGTCATGGGCTATGGGCTCGAGGAGATCGCGGGCAAGCACCACAGCATGTTCGTCGATGCCGAATACGCGGCGAGCGAGGATTACCGCGGCTTCTGGAAGGCGCTTGGCGAAGGCCGCTTCCAGGCCGCCGAATACCGGCGGATCGCCAGGGGCGGGCGGGAAGTCTGGATCCAGGCGAGCTACAATCCGGTCCTCGACCGGGCGGGCAGGCCGGTCAAGGTCATCAAGTTCGCCACCGACATTACCGCGCAGAAGACCCTGGCGGCCGACCACGCCGCCAAGATCGCGGCGATCTCGCGGGTGCAGGCGGTCATCGAGTTCGACCTCGAGGGCAATGTGCTGACCGCCAACGACAACTTCCTTGCCACCCTCGGTTACCGGCTCGAGGAGATCGAGGGCCGGCACCACCGCATGTTCTGCGAGCCCGAGCTCGCGCGCAGTCAGGCCTATGCCGATTTCTGGGCGCGGCTGCGGGCGGGCGAGTTCGTCGCCGGCGAGTTCAGGCGGCTGGGCAAGGGTGGCAAGGAGATCTGGATTGAGGCGAGCTACAACCCGATCCTCGATCCGCAGGGCCGGCCGGTGAAGGTCGTCAAGTTCGCGACCGACATCACCGAGAGGAGGCGCGCCGAGGGTATCATCGCGCTCCTGACGCAAAGCCTCGAACAGATGGCGGACGGGGACCTCACCGGCCATATCAGCACGCAGTTCACTGGCCAGTACGAGGCGCTGCGCATCGCCTACAACCGTTCGCTCGAGCGCCTTGTCGAGATCGTTTCGGGCCTGCGCGGCACCTCGCGGGCCGTCAAGACCGCGACCGGCGAACTGCTTGCCGGCGCCAACGACCTCTCGCAACGCACGACGCGGCAGGCGGCGACCATCGAGGAGACGTCGGCGGCCATGGAGCAGCTCGCAGCCGCCGTCAACGAGAATGCCCGCAACGCGCAAGGCGCCAGCGCCAAGGCCGAGGCGGTCTCGGCGAGCGCCAGCGAAGGCGGGCAGGTGATGTGCAAGGCCAATGAGGCCATGGAGCGCATCTCGGCCTCCTCGGCCAAGATCTCGTCGATCATCGGCATGATCGACGACATCGCCTTCCAGACCAACCTTCTCGCCCTCAATGCCTCGGTCGAGGCAGCACGGGCGGGCGAAGCCGGCAAGGGTTTCGCGGTCGTCGCCGTCGAGGTGCGGCGGCTGGCGCAGTCGGCGGCGGAAGCCTCCGCGGAGGTCAAGGCGCTGATCGAGGCCAGCGCCGGGGAGGTCGCCAGCGGTTCCGGGCTCGTCGGCCAGGCGGCCGAGAAGCTCTCCGACATGCTGGTGCTGGCCCGGGAAAGCTCGCAGCTCATCGAGCGCATCGCGCGGGCCAACGAGGAGCAATCCTCGGCCATCGAGGAGATCAACGCGGCGGTGCGCCAGCTCGACGAGATGACCCAGCACAACGCGGCGCTGGTCGAGCAGACGAACGCGGCCATCGAGCAGACCGAGGGCCAGGCGAGCGAGCTCGACCGCGTCGTCGACGTCTTCCGGCTCGATGCGCAGGCGCGCCCGCACGCCCCTGCGCCAACGGCTCCGCGCCTCGCCGCGCGCGGCAATGCGGCACTAGCGGCCGAATGGGCCGAGTTCTAGGTTGCGCGGACATTAGGTGATGACGGCCTGCAAAGGGCGGTTTTCCGAGCTTCCGGTGCTCACGTGCTCGAACGTACGCTGCGCTCCGGTTCTCGAAAACCACCCTTTTCGGCTCGCCCTGACCTGACCGTCCACGCAACCGGGTTGCCGGGGCGCCGGCTTGCCCGGGGCCGGCGTCCGTGGTTGAAGGGCTCGAGGCATTCACTGCAGGGGACCCGGGCAATGGCGCGGATCGGTCTCGTCGCCCATGACGACAAGAAGAAGGACATGGCCGAGTGGGCCGCGGCCAACCGCGGCGTGCTCGCGCGGCACACGCTCTATGCCACCGGCACCACCGGGGGGCGGGTCAAGGACGAGACGGGGCTCGACGTCACGCTGCTCAAGAGCGGACCGCTCGGCGGCGACCAGCAGCTCGGGGCGATGATCGCCGAGGGGCATCTCGATGCCCTCATCTTCTTCATCGATCCGCTGACCGCGCTGCCGCACGACGTCGACGTCAAGGCGCTGACGCGCCTCGCAACGCTTTACGACACGCTCTTTGCCTGCAACCGCGCCACGGCCGATGCGGTGCTGAAGGCCCTCTGAGGCCGCCGCGATCCTTCAAAAGCCGTTGAGAACCCCTGCCCGCAGCGGTTGCGCCGGTTTTGTCCGGCTGGTCAAAGGTTGACCGCACCGGGCACTTGTGTGCAGATGCCGAAAAAAGCGCCCGGCTAGGAAGAGGCCGGGCGAATTGGCATCAGGAAACACCAGGACGGGACCTTAGTGTCGCAAGACGCAGTCATAGACGTCAGGAACGTCTCTAAACATTTCGGCGGGCTGACCGCCGTCAACAATTGCTCGCTCTCGGTTCGGCGCGGATCGGTGACCGGGCTCATCGGCCCCAACGGCGCCGGCAAGTCGACGCTCTTCAACATGGTCGCCGGCAATATCGTGCCCGACGAGGGGCAGGTCATCTTCGACGGGCAGGACGTCACGGGCCTGCCGCCGCACCGGCTCTTCCGCCTCGGGATGCTCCGTACCTTCCAGATCGCGCACGAATTCTCCAACATGACGGCGCTGGAAAACCTGATGATGGTGCCGGGCGACCAGCCGGGCGAGCACCTCGCCAACGTCTGGTTCCGCCCGTTCCTCGCCCGCTCGCGCGAGACGGAGGTCCGGAAGAAGGCGCTCGACGTCATCGACTTCTTAAAGCTCGGCCACGTGCGCAACGAACTGGCCGGCAATCTTTCGGGCGGGCAGAAGAAGCTCCTGGAGCTCGGCCGCACGATGATGGTCGACGCCAAGGTGGTGCTGCTCGACGAGGTGGCGGCTGGCGTCAACAAGACGCTGCTCAACGACCTTGCCGCCAATATCGAGCGCATGAACCGCGAGCTCGGCTACACCTTCTTCGTCATCGAGCATGACATGGACCTCATCGCGCGGCTCTGCGATCCGGTCATCGTCATGGCCGAGGGGCGCAAGATCGCCGAGGGACCGATGGCCGAGATCCGTGCCAACCCGCAGATCGTCGAGGCCTATTTCGGCGCCCCGGTGGAGGCCGCTTAACCCATGCCGCTCATCGAACTCAAACACGTCGTCGGCGGTTACGGCGGCGCGCCGATCCTCAACGGCGTCGACATCGCCATCGAGCAATCCGACATCGGCGTCATTGTCGGCCCCAACGGAGCCGGCAAGTCGACGACGCTCAAGGCCATCTTCGGGCTTTTGAAGGTCACCGGCGGCACCATCACCTTCGCGGGCGAGGAGATCACCAACTCGCTGCCAGACCGGCTGGTGCCCAAGGGGCTTTCGTTCGTTCCGCAGGAGAAGAACGTCTTCACCTCGATGAGCGTCGAGGAGAACCTGGAGATGGGCGCCTTCACCCGGCGCGACGACTTCTCGGACACCATGGCCTGGGTCTACCAGATGTTCCCGGTGCTGAAGGAAAAGCGCCGGCAGCCGGCCGGCGAGCTTTCGGGCGGCCAGCGGCAGATGGTGGCCATGGGCCGGGCGCTGATGAGCAAGCCGCGCCTCCTCATGCTCGACGAACCGTCGGCGGGCCTCTCGCCGCGCTACGTCATCGAGATCTTCGAGACGATCGTGCGCGTCAACAAGGAAGGCGTCGGCATCCTGATGGTCGAGCAGAATGCAAGACAGGCACTGGCCTTCGCCTCGCGCGGGTTCGTCCTCGCCAACGGGCAGAACCGCTTCACCGGCACGGGCCCCGAGCTCATCGCCGACCCCGAAGTGGCCAGATCGTTCCTCGGGGGCTAGGAACCGACATGACCGAACTCATCTTCTTCATCAACCAGGTGGTGATCGCGGGCGTCGTGCTCGGCTCCATCTACGCGCTGGGCGGCATCGGCATCACGCTGATCTTCGGCATCCTGCGCTTTGCCCATTTCGCCCATGGCGACATGATGACCATGGGGGCGTTCGTCGCGTTCCTGCTGGCGCTCGCCGCGGCGGCGCTCGGCATCGTGACGCCCGTGCCGACGGGATTCCTCGTACTGCCGATCGCCATGGTTATCGCCGCCGGCCTCGCCCTTGGCATCGACAAGGCGTTCTACGCGCCGCTGCGGGCGCGCGGTGCCAAGCCGGTGACGCTCCTCATCGCCTCGATCGGCGTGACGCTGATGATCCAGGGCCTCATCCGCCTCTTCTTCGGCGCTGGCACCTATTCCTTCTTCGAGACCGAAGCCAAGGAAGTCATCCGCATCGACACCACGGCGATCGGCTCGACGCGCCCGCTGGTCTTCACCGAGCCGCAGCTGCTCATGGTCGTCGTCACCGTCATCGCGGTCGTTGCGCTGCACCTCTTCCTCACCCGCTCGCGCCTGGGCAAGGCGATGCGCGCCATGGCCGACAACGCCGACCTGGCGCAGGTCTCGGGGATCAACACCGCGCTCGTCGTCAGGGTCACGTGGATCATCGCCGGGGCGCTCGCATGCGCGGCCGGCACCATGCTCGCCCTCGACGTGACGCTGAAGCCGGACCTCGCCTTCAACATCGTGCTGCCGATCTTCGCGGCCGCGATCGTAGGCGGGTTGGGGCAGGCCTATGGCGCCATCGCCGGCGGCTTCCTCATCGGCTTTGCCGAGACGCTCGCCGTCTTCAACTGGACGATGGTGCTGCGGCCCCTGAACGCGATCCTGCCCGAGTGGCTGCAACTGCCCGCAACGCTCGCGCTCGTGCCCACCGAATACAAACTGACCGTCGCCTTCGTCATCCTCGTCGTCACGCTCCTCGTGCGGCCGACCGGCATCTTCAAGGGCGCCTCCACATGATCCGCCGCTCACTGACCCTCTTCTTCGGGCTCTTCGTCCTCATCCTCGCCGTCGGCTGGGTGCTGGGCGCCCCGTTCACCTCCTCGCGACTCGTAGAGGCGGCGGCCTATGCCCTGATCGCCCTCGGCCTCAACATCCAGTGGGGCTATGGCGGGCTCTTCAACTTCGGCATCATGGGCTTCATGATGCTGGGCGGGTTTGCCGTCACCTTCATCTCCTATCCGGTCAACGCCGCGTTCTGGGCGGGCGAGGGCCCCTGGATGCTGGGCCGGGCGCTGATCGCGTTCGGCGCCGGCGCGCTCCTCGTCATCGGGGCGCGGCAGGCGAGGAAACTGGGGGTGACCGGCGGCTGGCACATCGCCCTGACGGTGCTCGCCTGGTTCGTCGCCTATTGCCTCTACCGCAGCCAGCTCGATCCGGCCGCCGCCTACATCGAATCGGCGGGCGGCGGGTGGGTCGGGGGCCTCGGCGCCCATCCGGTGCTCGGCTGGCTCTTCGGCGGGGTACTGGCGGCGGGCGTCGCCTTCATCATCGGCAAGATCTGCCTGGGGCTCAGAACCGATTATCTGGCCATCGCCACCATCGGCATTTCCGAGATCATCCGCGCGCTCATCAAGAACATGGACTGGCTGACGCGCGGCACGCTCACCGTCTCGCCCATCCCCTGGCCGGTGCCGCAGCCGCAGGCCTACCAGGCGGCGGGCAACGACCTCGCCTCCTCGCTGATCCTGGCGCGCGGCGGCTTCCTCGTGCTGGTGCTCGTCGTCCTCGCCATCGTCTTCTTCCTCATCCAGCGCGCCTATGGAGGGCCGTGGGGGCGCATGATGCGCGCCATCCGCGACAACCACGTCTCGGCCGCCTCCATGGGCAAGAACGTCACCGCCCGCCAGCTCGAGGTCTTCGTCTTCGGCTCGGTGCTGATGGGCATCGGCGGGGCGATCCTCGTCTCGTTCGTCCAGATCCACGACCCCTCGAGCTACCAGCCGATCAACCACACCTTCCTCATCTGGGTGATGGTCATCGTCGGCGGAGCCGGCAACAACTGGGGCGCGCTTCTGGGCGCCGTGCTCATCTATTTCATCTGGATGATCTCGGAGCCCTTGGCGCGCGCCNTCTTCGACGTCGTCAGCGCCTGGTCGACCAATATNGGCTGGGGAGCGATCCCGGAGATCGAGTCGCGCTCGGCGCAGATGCGCGTNTTCGTCCTNGGCCTCGTCATCAGCATCGCCCTGCGCTTCGCGCCCAAGGGCCTGCTGCCNGAGGCGGTCAGGCGCGAGGCCTGACGCAACCAAATTGGCCTTCTTGCATTTTGTCCAAAATTGGACTATATCCCAATCCGGATAGCAAGGAGGCCACCATGGCTCGCGCGAACGTCAAGCATCTCGGGTTTTCGGAAGCGCCTCAGGCCGGCTTCGTTTCGGGAGGGGCCACGATGCTCGATACCACCCGGTTCGCTCCCGCCAACCGCAAGCGCCTCAGCGCTCCGGCGCTGCGCACGTTCCTCGCCATCGCCGATCTCTGGGGCCTCAACGAGGAGCAGCGGCGGCTCGTCCTCGGCTACCCCTCGCGCTCGACCTACCACAACTGGGCGCGGATCGCGCGCGAGCACGGTTCCATGACCCTCGACGTCGATACGCTGACCCGTCTTTCGGCCGTCTTCGGCATCCACCAGGCTCTGGGCGTCCTCTTCGAGAGCGAGGCGGAAGGGGTCGAGTGGCTCACCGATCCGCACGACGCGCCGGTCTTCGGCGGCCAGCCGCCCATGGCGCTGGTGGCGAGCGGCACCCTTGACGGGCTCATGACGGTGCGGCGGTTCCTCGATGCGGCGCGCGGCGGGCTCTACATGCCGCCCAACGCGATCGACATGGATTTCGCCCCGCTCGCCGATGCGGAGATCGTCTGGCGGTGAAGATTCCCGAAACCCCGGCCCCGCAGCCCAGCCACCGGCTGATCCCGTCGCGCTTCCCGCCCGTCGGCCTCTTCGACACGGTCGCCCGCGCCGCCGACCTCGAGGCGGTGATGGAGCTTGCCGGCTGGACCAA
>Ga0065721_10004772_pt1 | contig 25551 bp, 18 predicted proteins | sample Mesricmetagenome_FD_59108 | JGI IMG/M metagenome (GOLD analysis project Ga0065721, IMG submission 59108) | Mesophilic microbial community from rice straw/compost enrichment Sample: eDNA_1 v2 (version 2) | ecosystem: Engineered > Solid waste > Grass > Composting > Bioreactor | place: USA: Davis... | reverse complement strand
CGATGCCGTTGTCGAGGAGGGCGGCCTTCACCTTTTCGCTCCACCATGCCGAGGTCGACGGATTGGTGAAGTCGAGATAGGCGCCCGTGCCGCCCCAGAACTGGGTGAGGTGCGGCTTTCCGGCATCCTCGCTGTCGCGCACGAAGCCGCGGAAGGCCTCGACCTCGGCAAAGAGCGGGTGGTCGGTAAGGAGCGCCGGCTTGATGTTGGCGGCGATCTCCAGCCCCGCCGCGCGCAGGCGCCGCGCGAAGCCTGCCGGATCCGGAAACTTGTCGCGGTTCCAGTGGAAGACGTAGCGCTTGTCGCCGATCATCGTGTAGCCGGACGACAGCTGGAACGAGCGGCACGGGATGCCGTGCTCGGCGAGCAATGCGAGGAACTCCTCGAACCGCGCCGGCGGGTCGGCGTCGTCGGTGTACTGCATGGTCGAGCCGGAATAGGCGAGCGACCAGCGCGGCGGCAGGGCGGTGCGGCCGGTGAGCGCCGTGAAGCGGGCCGTGACTTCGGCGAGGCTCGGGCCGAAGACGACGTAGAGGTCGAGGTCGCCGTCCTCCGCCTCGAAGCTGCGGTAGTCGCCGTGATAGGCGTCGATCTCCTGGCCGAGGTCGAAGGTGCCGCGCGCGAGATTGTCGTAGAACAGGCCGACGCTGTCGCCGCCGCGATCGGGCCGCACGGTGGCGTAGAAGGGGATGTGCTTGTAGAGCGGGTCGCTGCGCTCGGCGTCGTAGCCCATGGCGTCGATGGTGCCCATGCGCAGGCGCCGGCCGTGCTTGTCGGCGTCCCCGCTCTTCTCGGCGAATCCGTAATAGCGCTCCTCGCCCCGCCGCACCAGATAATGCGTGAGGCGCGGCCCGTGCCGGTCGAAGAGATAGGCGCTCGTCGGCCGGTCGGCGAGCACATGCTGCCACGCCGCGTCGGCCTCCCGGCGGAAGAACCAGTCGAGCCTGAGCGGAGCCCGCTGCACGACGATGCGATAGAAGGCGGTCTCGACCGTGATCGACGCCCTGTCCTCGCCCACCGACGCGGCGGTTCCCGGAAAGCCGCTGCGCGACAGGCGGTCCCGTCCGGTGAGCGGGTCCGGCTCCTCGCCCCTGCCGGCGCGCTCCGGTGACAGCGACCAGGTGCGGTTCATGCGCAGGCCGTCCGGCCGCAGCAGGAGGAAACGGGCAAGATGGGTGTCGAGAAGGTCGAGAATGGCGCGATAGCCGCCCTCGAGGGCGAGTTCGACGCGGCCCGCGTCGACCGACACGAGCCGGGCTCCCGTCAGCACGAGCATGTTCTTGTCTCCAGGTCGTCGGTGTCTGCGGCAGCGCGGGTCAGGGCATCAGCCCGAAGAACCGCGGCAGCCACAGCGAGATGGCGGGGATGTACGTCACGAGGAGTAGGGCGCCCGTGCTCCACAGGAAGAGGGGGATCAGCGGGCGGAACACCTGCTCGATCGACACCTTGGCGATGGCGCAGCCGATGAAGAGGGCGCTGCCGGTCGGCGGCGATACGATGCCGAGGCACATGTTGAAGACGAGGATGATGCCGAAATGCACGGGATCGACGCCGAAGCTCTGCAGCACCGGCAGGAAGATGGGCGTGAAGATGAGGATCCCGGGCGTCAGGTCGAGGAAGGTGCCCATGATGAGCAGCACGACATTGACGAGCAGCAGTGCCATCACCTTGCTGTCGGACACCTGGCGCACCCAATCGCCGATCATCTGCGGGATCTCGGCGAGCGACATCACATAGGCCATGGCCATGGAGGTGCCGACCATCAGCGAGACGATGGCGGTCGCTTCCAGCGTGTCGACGAGGATGCGGTAGAGGTCCTTCAGCGACAGCTCGCGGTAGACGAGGGCGAGCGTCAATGCATAGACGACGGCGATGGCCGAGCCCTCGGTCGCCGTGAACACGCCGCCGACGATGCCGCCGATGACGACGATGACGAGGCCGAGGCTCGGCAGGGCGGCGACGATGGCGCGCAGCTTCTCGCCCATGGCGAGGCGCGGGGCACGGGCATAGCCACGCTTCCTCGCCATGATCCAGGTGGGGATCATGATGGCGAGGCCGAGCACGAGGCCCGGCAGATAGCCGGCGACGAAGAGCGCGGCGATCGAGGTGCCGCCGGAGACGAGCGAATAGATGATGAAGGCGCCCGACGGCGGAATGAGCAGGCCGGTGATGCAGGAGGAGATGTTGACGGCGGCGCTGAAGCTCTTGTCGTAGCCTTCCTTGTTCTGCAGGGGCTGCATCGTGCCGCCGATGGCGGAAGCCGCGGCCACCGCCGAGCCCGACACCGAGCCGAACAGCATGTTGGCGAGGATGGTGATTTGAGCCAGCGCGCCCGGCATCCAGCCGACGAAGACCTTGGCGCAGTCGATGAGCCGGCGCGCGATGCCGCCCCGGTTCATGATGGCACCGGCCATGAAGAAGAAGGGGATGGCGAGCAAAGCGAAGCTGTCGAGCCCCGTCGCGATGCGCTGGGCGGTGACGGCGAGCGCCGGCCCCGGCGGCATGATGGTGAGGAGTGCCGCGATCGAGGCGAGGCCCGTGGCGAAGGAGATCGGCACGCCCGCCGCCAGTAGAACGGCGAAGGCGACGCTGAGGACGAGGGCGGGGGAGAGTTCCATGCGTGTCGTCCTTGCCGTTCAGTCGAGGCTCACCTGGTCTTCCGCGACCTCGCCGCCGCTCGCCCACTGGGCGAGCACGAGCACGGCGTAGAGCGCGGTGAGAACGCCGGAGATCGGGATGACGGAATAGACGAGGCCCATCGAGACCTGGAGCGCCGGCGAGACCTGGACGAGGCGCGCCGCGCGCTCGGTCAGCGCATAGCCGCCGTAGACCATGACGGCGACGGAGAAGCCGACGACGAGCAGGGCGATGATCCACTCGAGCACCCGCCGCGGCCCGGCGGAAAGGAGCTGCGTGAGGGCGGTGATGGCGATGTGGCCGCGCCGGCCGAGCACATAGGCCGCGCCGAGGAGGCTCACCCAGATGAAGGCGAAGCGGGCGATCTCGTCGGTATAGGAGGTGGAGGCGCCGAAGAAGTAGCGTCCGAGCACCTGCCACACGACGCAGCCCAGCATCACCACCATGAGCGGGACGGTGACCGCGAGCACCAGCGCATCGAGCGCGCGGTGAAGACGCCGGATGACGCCGAGGCCTGTGCCCATGCTCTTGTCCTTTTCAACTGCATCGAGCCCGCGCAGGGTCGCGCCCCGTCCTGCCAACGGGGCGCGGCGTAGCGCGGCTTACTTGACCGCCTGGATGCGCTCGGCGAGCGAGGCGAGGGCCGGGGTCGCCTTCAGGTCGTCGTACATGGGCTGCACGGCGGCGCGGTAGGCGGCCTTGTCGGCATCGACGAAGGTCACGCCCATGGCGACGGCATCGCCCTCGGCCTTCTCGAGTTCGGCCTTCCAGGCCTCGTTGTGAGCCTTGCCGGAATCGACCGCCGCCTGGCGGATGATGTCCTGCTGGGCGGCGGGCAGCCGCGACATGGTCATCTCGGAGATGAGGAGGACATCCGGCACGCGGGTGTGCTCGTCGCGCGTGTAGACCTTCGACACTTCGCCGTGCTTGGCGAGCGTCAGCGCGGTCACGTTGTTCTCGGCGCCGTCGACGACCTTCGACTGCAGCGCCGTGTAGAGCTCGCCCCAGGCGAGCGGCGTCGCCGTGGCGCCGAGCAGGTTCACCATGCGCGTCGCGACCGGGCCGGGCTGCACGCGGATCTTGAGGCCGGCGAGGTCCTTGGGCGTCGGCACCGGCTTGTTGGTGTAGAAGCTGCGCGTGCCGTTGTCGTAGTAGGAGAGGCCGACGAGGCCCTTGGCTGCTGCGGAATCGAGGATCTCGCGGCCGATCTCGCCGTCCGTCACCTTGAAGAAGTGCTCGTCGTCGCGGAACAGATACGGCAGGTCGAAGATGCCGAAGGTCGGCTCGAAGGCCGCCATCGGCGCGGCATTGGTGTGGGCGAAGTCGAGCGCGCCGCTCTGCAGCTGCTCGATGAGCTCGCGTTGCTGGCCGAGCTGGCCGGCGGCGAAGACGCGCACTTCGATCTCGCCGTTGGAGCGCTCCTTCACCAGCGCGGCGAAGTTCTCCATCGCCTTGTCGACCGGGTGGTCCTTGGCGAGCGAGTGGGCGAGGCGCAGCGTCGTCTTGGCCGCCGCCGGCAGGGGCAGGGCGAGCGCGGCGATGGCGGCGAGCGCGATGGCGCGGCGGCGTGTGATCTTGAGCATGACGAGGGATCCTCCCGGTTCAGGTAGCGCTTTGGTCCGTCGCAGGCGGTTCTTTCCGGCCCGCGCCGCGGTTCTCCGCCTGCCGCCGTTCGGCCCAGCACGCGGCCAGGACGTCGAAGGCCCGCTTGCGCGTCGTCTTATCCTCGGCCACGAGGCCCTTGCGGTTGTAGCCGCGCTGGAAAACGGTCTGACGGCGTTCGGTGCGGAAGTCGTAGAGGATCCAGGGGCAGACGCCCTGCACGTAGTCGGCCCGCGCCAGCGTCGTAAGCTGGGCGCGATAGACGGCCTCCTGGCAGTCCTCGGTGAAGAAGGTGGTGACGGGGCCGCGCAGGCCCGCCACGGCATCGGCCCCCGTCTCGGTGATGATGACCGGACGGTCGGGGTCGGAGTTGGCGAGGAGGCGCTCGAGCCCTTCCATCGACGGCTCGTACCAGCCGAAATATTCGTTGAGGCCGATGACGTCGAGATGGGCAGCGAGCCTGTCCTCGATTCGGAAATGCTCGCGGTTGATGAGACAGGCAGCCGAGACGAGGCGTGTCCCGTCCGCCTCGCGCACCGCGGCGGCAAGCCGGCTCATGAAGGCATAGCGTGCGTCGGTGTCGGCATTCTCGTTGCCCACGCCCCAGACGATGACGCTGGCCCGGTTGCGGTCGCGCCGCACCATCTCGCGCAGCTGATTGTCGGCGTCGGCGAAGGTGTCCGCCGCCTCGAAGGCGATGGCCCAGTAGACCGGGATCTCCTCCCACAACAGGAAGCCGAGCTCGTCGGCGAGCTGGGCCGCCCGTTCATGGTGCGGGTAGTGGGCGAGGCGCAGGAAATTGCAGTTGAGCGCCCTGGCATCGGCGAAGCGGCGGACAAGGTCGTCCTCGCTCGTCGCCTTGCCGAGGGCCACATCGTCCTCGTGCACGCAGATGCCGCGCAGGAAGAGGGGCTCGCCGTTGAGGAGGATGCGCCGGCCCTCGACGCGGATCTCGCGAAAGCCGATCCGGTCGCGCACCGTGTCGTCACCGAATCGGGCGGAAACGGCATAGAGGTGCGGATCGTCGGGGCTCCAGAGCGCCGGGCTCGCCTCGACCTCGATGGAGCCGACGCCGCCGTTCACGGGCAGGGCGAGTGCGTCGATCAGCCCGTCGACCGTGACGGTGGCGGTGCCGTCGACGGGGTTGGAAAGGGTCACGTCGAAGCGCAGGCGACGTCCGCCGCTGCCGGGCACGAGGGCGGCGCCGAAGTCGCGGATGAAGACCGGCGGCAGGCGGATGAGCGCCACCTCGCGGTAGAGCCCGCCGTAGTTGAACCAGTCGGTGTGCTGCATCGGCACCCGGTCCGGGCGCCGGCGGTTGTCGACCTGGATCTGCAGGCGGTTTTCGCCATCGGCGAGCCGGCCCGTCAGCTCGATGAAGAAGGGCGTCGAGCCGCCGCGATGGGCGCCCACGAAGACGCCGTTGAGAAAGACCCGGGCCTCGTAATTCGCCGCGCCGACCCGCAGGACGATGCGCTCGCCCGCGGTGATCCGGTGCGTGAAGAAGCGCGTATACCAAGCCGCGCCTTCGAAATAGGTCCACTCGGGCCTGAGCACGTTCCAGCACGAGGGCACCGGGGCCGTCGCCTCGGCATTGGTGTCGTAGTCGCGCGGCACCGGCCAGGCCTCGACCGGGGCGGGCGCGTCGGCATACCACTTCTGCCGGAGGCCCTCGTCATAGAGGTCGAGCGTGAAGCGCCATTCGCCGTCGAGCGATTCGGCCTCGCGGCCCCCCATGAAGACCATCTCCCGCCAGCCGACGCGGCCCGCGGCGAACGGCCGGTCGTAGGCTTCGTCGTGGAGATGGTGGTAGGGGTCGGTCGGGCCCGGACCATTCGCTTCGTCGTGCGCCGACATGTTCTCTCCCGGCCTCCCCACTGCGCCGCTTCAGCGGCGTCTCGCGTGTTCGCTCGCAGCCCATACGGAGCTACGCGGCAAAGGACGTTTGGCAAACGTTTGCCTTCAGCCAGACGGAACTTGGCAAACGTTTGCCGGTCATGCAAGTTAATTTCGCGAGCTGACTTGAATCAGGCTGCGCAGTTGACCTGGCGGGAGGCCTGCGGCGGACTGTCGATGAATACAAGGGGAGGGGACGGGGTTTGGCGTCTGCCAAAATGAGGAGCACTTCGGCGAAACCGGGTTCGCGGGCGTCGCTCGCCGCTGTGGCGAAACGGGCGGGCGTTTCCATTTCCACCGTCTCGCGCATCGTCAACGGCATCGTCGGGCGCGCTTCCGCCGAAACGGTCGAGCGCGTGCGTCAGGCTGTGGACGAACTGGGCTACCGGCCGGATCGCATCGGCCGGGCGATGCGCCAGCGCCAGAGCAATGTGGTGGCGCTGCTCGCCCCCAACCTCGCCAACCCGGCCATGTCGACCATCGCAGCCTCGACGGAGGAGGCCCTGCGGCGCGCCGGCCATGTGATGGTCCTGTGCGACACGCACGACCGGGCCGACCTTCAGGACGAATATCTCGCCGCGATGGATGCGCAGCTGGTGCGCTCGGTCATCTTCCTCGGCGCCGTGGCGAGCCCGGCCCTCAAGGCGGCGAGCGAAGAGGGCGAGGTCTTCCTCTTTGTCAACCGGCGCAATCCGCACGACGAGAGAGCACCCTTCGTCGGCATCGACAATCGCGGCGCGGGGGCTGCCGTCGCGGCGCATTTCCTGGCGAGCGGCTATGCCCCGCTCGCCATCATCCATTCCGACCACTCGTCATCGGCGGTGCGGGACCGGACCCACGGCTTCGTCGATGTCCTCACAAAGGCCGGCATCGCGCCCGAGGCGCTGATGCGGCTGAGCGTGCCGGGCGACGTCCATCTCGACATCGGCTATCAGGCGGCCGGCGCCCTCCTCACCGCGCCGCAGCGGCCGCGGGCCGTGCTCTGCACCAGCGATCTCATCGCCTATGGCGCCCACCGCCGGCTGACAGAGGCGGGGCTCGCCGTGCCGGGCGACGTGGTGCTGGTCGGCATCGACGGCAATCCCATCAACCCATGGCTGGCGCCTTGGCTGTCGTCCGTGGTGATTCCCTATGAGGACTACGGGCCGGTGATCGTCGACAGCCTGGAGCGGATCTGGGCCGGCGAGGATCCCGGCGAGCGGCTGCTGCCCTACGCCTTCGGATAGCGACGCGCCTGCGGCTGGCGAGCGACGCGGCGCAAGGCCGCCCGTTCCACCAGCGTCTCGACGAGCCGTATCTGGCGGGGCAGGCATTGCTCGAGGGCGAATCGCATCGCCACCGTCGCCCGTGCCGCCGCCCTGAGCGGCGTGAGCGCTCGCCCACGGGCGAGCGCGGCGACGATCGTTTCAGCCAGGGCCTCCTCGTCGAAGAAATCGACCAGGAGGCCGTTGCGTCCGTGCGCGAGCACCTCCCGCACCGGCGCGGTGGCGGAGCCGATAACGAGGCAGCCGCAGGCCATCGCCTCCAGGAAGGACCACGACAGCACGAAGGGATAGGTCAGATAGACGTGCGCCGCCGAGATCTGGAACAGGCGCACGAGCGCGGCATGGGGAATGCGGCCGAGGAAGACGATTCGCTCGGGCGGGAGCCCCGTCTCCTCCATCATCGCTTCCCGCCAGGAGCGGCCGTCGTCCCGCGCCCGGCCGTAGCTGATGCCGTCGCCCCCGGCGACGACGAACAGGGCCGTGGGATGGCGCGCGGCGACGCGCGCGGCGGCGCGCATGAACTGGGGAAAGCCGCGATAGGGCTCGAGATCCCGGGCGACGAAGGTCACGACGGGATCGCCCTCGGCGATCACGCGGCCGTCGGGCAGCCGCATCCGGGCGCCGGCCTGCGGCCGGCAGAGCGCCATGTCGATGCCGTCGTGGCAGACCGCGATGCGCCGGTGCAGCTCGGCTGGATACTGGTGGCGTTGCCAGCGCGTGGGGCTGAGACCGGCTTCGATCGCTTCCATGGTGAGGAGCTGCGCCGAATTGCGCATGCGCAGGCGCATGCGGTCGTCGAGCGCGGGCTCTTCCCCCGGCGCGAAGCCCACGTCGCTGCCTTCGCCGCGGTAGAAGAACTCGCAATAGCCGAGCATCGGCGTCTGCGGCAGCACGTCCTTGGCGAAGAGAAGGCCGCCCCAGCCGATGTGGCCGATGACGACCGCCGGCGGGCCGCTGCGCTGGTTGAGGTTGTCAAGCACCGCGGCCACCTGCGTGCCGGTGCGCACGTGCAGGTCGGTCGCCAGCAGATGGCGGTGCGGCGTCGCGGCCCGGCGGCCCTCCGTCATGTATCGCACGATGGCGATGTGCGAGGGGCGCTGCTCCGCCCGCTCGCAGACGAATGTGATGTCCCACCCCTCGGCCGCCATGCGGTGGACGAGGTGGCCGAACTGCCCCGGGAAGTGCCGATGGACGAAGACGGCCCGCATCGCGCCGTCAGGCGATGCGCGCTTCGCCCGACCTGAGGGCGTCGGTCCAGGTGTGCTCGAGCCGGCGCAGGGTGCGGAACGTGACCTCGAGTTCGCGCAGCTCCGCGTCGTCCCGCACCACCAGGCGGTGGTATCCCTCGTCGACGCCGCGGACCAGCTCGCAGAGCTGCCGGCCCTTGTCCGAGAGGCGGATGCGCGCGGAGCGGCGGTCACGCGGGGAGGCGTTGCGCTCGACATAGCCGGCTTCGACCAGCCGCTTGAGATTGTAGGAAGCGTTCGAGCCGAGATAGTAGCCCCGGTCGATGAGATCGCGCACCGACAGGTCGTCCGGCCCGATGGTGAACAGCATCATCACCTGGGCGGGGCTGAGGTCGTCGGCCCCGATTCGCATGAGGTCGACACGGAACAGGTCGAGATAGCGGCGGTGCAGCCGCTCGATACAGCGAACCAGCTCGAGGTGCGCCACCGAGCCGGCATCGGCCGCCTCCTCGCGGGGCATTGAGCCGGGAAAATAGGCCTTGTGCCCATTGGTCGGCATGGCTGTCAAAGCGGTCATCTCATTGGCAGATTTGTGTTCCATGCTGGTTCCCGTCGCATCGCTGCAGTTTTAGATCGATTTTCGAACTATCCTTGCAACGTTTTCCCAGATTATCAGACCTGTCCAACCGAGTCGCCGGCGGTCTTTATATCATTATAACCTTACAATGCATGCGATTCTCCCGCGACGACAAAGTCTTCGTTGCGGAGAGGCATGCGTCGACACATTCTTGCACGAATTTTCGGGCAAAAGTGAGGGATGGCCGAAGCCAATTCGTCCGGAGCGGTATACGCATGAAAAAAACCACGAGGCCGGCCAGCGCCGCGGACCTCATCCACCACGGCCAGAAGACGTTCTTCGTCGGCCTGGTCTATGCCGGCATCCTCAGCGGCATCATCAATATGCTGCAGCTGATCGTGCCGCTGTTCATGCTCCAGGTGCATGACAGGGTGGTCAACAGCCAGAGCCTCGACACGCTGGTGATGCTCATGATCATCGCCGGCATCGGGCTCGTCCTCTTCGGCGTTCTCGATTACGTCCGCTCCCTCACCTTTCAGGTGATGGGCGGGACGCTGGTGCGCCGACTCAACCTGCCGGTGCTGCAGGCGGCCATCTCGGCCTCGGTGGGCCGGGGCGGCGTGCGCGCCAGCCAGGCGATTCGCGACCTCAACGACATCCGGTCCTTCCTCACCGGCAACGCGATCGGCGTGCCGCTCGAGGTGATCTGGTGCCCCATCTTCCTCGCCGTGCTGTTCGCCCTGCATCCGCTCTACGGCATCCTCGCCATCATCTCGGCGGCGATTCTCGTCGTGCTGAGCCTCGTGTCGGACTTCCTCACCCGGCGCGCCCTGAAGCGCGCCAGCGAATCGTCGGTCGAGAACATCAGCGAGATCAGCGCCAGCCTGCGCCACGCCGAGGCGATCGAGGCGATGGGCATGCTGCCGGCGCTGGCGCGGCGCTGGCGCGGCGCGCAGGTCAGGACGCTCGACCTTCTCGACACGGCTGCGCGCCGGGGGCGGGCCATCCATTCCGTCACCCGCACATGCCGCTACATGATGCAGATCGCCGTCCTCTCCGTCGGCGCGACGCTCGTCATCGAGCAGGAGGTCAGCCCCGGATCGATGGTGGCGGCCAGCATCATCACGGGCCGCCTGCTGCTGCCGCTCGACACGATGGTGGACGGCTGGCGCAGCTGGGTCTTCGCCATCGCGGCCTGGAAGCGGGTGCGGGAGCTTCTCGAGAAACAGACGCCCGTGCGCGACACGACCCCGACCCCGCGCACCGAGGGCGACCTGCTCGTCGACCGCCTGGTCTATGCGCCGCCGGGATCGGACGTGCCGGTGCTCAAGGGCGTGTCCTTCGCCCTGTCCCCCGGTGAGATTCTCGGCGTCGTCGGGCCGTCGGCGGCCGGCAAGTCGACGCTCGCGCGGCTCCTCGTCGGCGTCTTCAAGCCGACGGCCGGTGGCGTCTATCTCGACGGGCACAACGTCTTCCTGTGGGAGCGCGGATCGTTCGGCGAGATGGTCGGCTATCTGCCGCAGAACGTCTCGCTGCTCGACGGCACCATCCGCGAGAACATCGCCCGCATGGGAGAGGCGGACCCGCGCCGCGTCCTGGACGCGGCGCGCCTTGCGGACGTGCACGACCTGATCGGGCGGCTGCCGCTCGGCTACGACACGCCGCTCGGCGACGGCGGCTACACCCTGTCGGGCGGCCAGCGCCAGCGCATCGGCCTCGCCCGTGCCCTCTACGGGGAGCCCCGCCTCATCGTGCTCGACGAGCCCAACGCCAATCTCGACGCCGAGGGCGAGCAGGCGCTGATGCGCGCCATCGTGGCGGCGAAGCAGCGGGGGGCCATCGTCGTGCTCATCGCGCACCGGCCGTCGATCATGCAGGTCGCCGACAAGCTGCTGGTGCTGCAGGACGGCCGTGTCAGCCAGTTCGGCCCCCGCACGTCGATCGTGGCCAGCATTCATCCGGCCGAGAAACCGGCGGCGGTGGCGGACGGCGGTGGACGCGTCGCCGCGCTCGCCGGTTCCGGGAGGACGGCATGAAGAAAGACATCGAGATCGTCGCGCCGGAGACGCGCGAGGCCGCGCGCCAGCGCGCCAACGAACGCCGGCTCGAGGCGGCGCCTGCGCAGAACTGGACCGAGCGCTACGAAGCGGACAGCCCGCCGGCGCCCACGCTGCGCGGCCCGGTCATCGCGGGGCTCGTGGCCGTCTTCCTCGGGCTCGGCAGCTTCGTGGGCTGGGCCTTCTCCGCCCAGCTCGACAGCGCCGCCGTCGCGACGGCGACGGTCATCGTCGATTCGAAGCGCAAGACGGTAAGCCACCTCGAGGGCGGCATCCTCAAGCAGCTGCTGGTGCACGAGGGCGAGACCGTCAAGGCCGGCCAGCCGCTGGTGCGCCTCGACGATACGCGCGCCCGCGCCGACTACGCAGCGCTTGATGCCAAGCGCATCGGCCTCGAGGCGCGCCTCGTGCGCCTGAGGGCCGAACAGGCACGGGCCGACGACCTCGTTTTCCCGGAGGCCTTCGAGATATCGCCGAGCCCGATCGCGCGCGAGGTCGTGCGGGCCGAGCGCAACGTCTTCAGGGCGCGCCGGGAGATGTTCGACCGCAAGGTCGACATCCAGAGGAAGACCATCGAGCAGCAGGAGGCGGAGCTCGCCGCGATCCGGGCCCAGACCGAGGCGAACACCCGTCAGCGGGAGCTGCTGGACCGGGAGCTCCAGGCGATCTCGACCCTGGTCGAGAAGGGCTATGCGCCCCGTCCTCGCCTGACCGAACTGCAGACGCGGGAGAGCGAGCTCGCCGGGCGCGCCGGGGAGCTCGTGGCCCGGAAGGCCAAGGCCGAGCAGGCCAAGGCCGCGGCCGAGCTGGAGATCCTGTCGCTCGAGACGGATTTCCAGCAGCAGGTGGCGGCCGACCTGCAGCAGGCGCAGCTCGAGCTCGCGGACACGACGGAGCGCATGCATTCCGCCAAGGACGTGCTGGAGCGCGTCGCGGTGCTGGCGCCCGAGGACGGCATCGTCACCGACATCCGCATGCGCACCCCTGGCGGCGTCATCGCCGCGGGCCAGGCGATCCTCGACCTCGTGCCCGATCAGGAGCGGCTCATCGTCGAGGCGAAGGTCAGCCTGCGCGACATCGATTCCGTGCATGTCGGAGCGCCGGTGCGGGTGCGCCTCCTCGCCTACAACAATCGCAGCCAGCCGCCGCTCGACGGCCGTCTCATCTATCTGTCGGCCGACCAGCAGATCGACGAGCGCAACCAGGCCGCCTTCTATGTCGCACGTGCGGAAATCCTTCCCGAGAGTCTCGCGGCCAATCCGTCGGTGCGGCTCTATCCCGGCATGCCGGCCGAGATCCTGATCATCAACAAGCCGCGGCTTGCCGTCGATTATCTGCTGGCGCCGATCACGGAGAGCTTCAACCGCGCCTTCCGCGAAGAATAGCCGGCATCAGAGCCCGGCGGCAGCTTCCGGGTTCGCGGGTCCCGGAGGCGCCGCCTCCTCGCGGCATTGAGGCCCTCGGTCATCGCTTCGGCTATCGCGCTGGCGCAGCAGCTCTTTCTTGTTGCACTGCGCCATTTATTTCGAATTTCGAACTGTTTTTCCAGCAAAGTGCAGCATTAATATATGAAAATGACTTGCTGCTTTCATGACGATATTATGGCAATACCAGACCCATTGCATGAACTATTATTTTATGACTTCACACTCGCAGCAGTCGCTACTATAGTCCCGGCGTCAAATGCTGTTGTGCGCTGCACACTGCACATGGAGACGAGCCGGCAGGACCGGGCTGGCGCCCGCTCGTCCGGCGAACCAACGAAGGAGACAGCTATGGCGACTCTCGAAGGTGGCGCCTTCGACGACACCCTCTTTGGCACACGGGGCGCAGATGTGATCTTCGGCCACGGCGGCGATGACCTGATCTTCGGCGGCCGTGGCGATGACGCTCTGTTCGGCGGCGAGGGTGACGACCGGCTCTTCGGCGGTCAGGGCGACGATGCCCTGTTCGGCGGTGAGGGCGACGACCTCCTGTTCGGCGGCCAGGGCGACGACATCCTGCAGGGCGGTGCCGGCAGTGACGTCCTGTTCGGCGGTCAGGGCGACGACATCCTTCAGGGCGGCGCCGGGGACGACATCCTCGACGGCGGCCGGGGTGACGACATCCTTCAGGGCGGCGCGGGGGATGACATCCTGCGCGGTGGCCAGGGTGACGACATCCTCCAGGGTGGCGCTGGCGACGACGTGCTCATCGGCGGTCAGGGCAACGACATCCTGCAGGGGGGTGCCGGGGACGACATCCTCCAGGGTGGCGCCGGAAACGACGTCTTCGTCTTCACCGGCGGTGGCGGCAACGATGTCGTGCTCGACTTCAAGGTCGGCGAAGATGTCCTCCAGATCTCGAAGGACATCAACGGCACGGGCATCGAATCGGCCGACGACCTCGTCGACCGCGTCCAGCAGGCCGGTGCCAACACCGTGGTCGATCTCGGCAACGGCGACACCATTACGCTCGTCAATACGGATGCCGAGAGCGTCCAGCAGAACCCGGGCGACTACTTCACCGTCCACTGACAATGAGGAGGGGCGTCGCGGCCGATCGGGGCTGCGGCGCCCCCGCCGATGCGGGGTGAACGGATGGCGTTGCTTGATGTCGACGAAAGGGTTGCCGAGGCCGCAGAGGCCGGGCATCCGCGTGTTTTCCTTCTCGATCGCGAGGTGCTTCTGCTCGCATGGGACGTGGCGCAGGCGGTCGAGGCCGTGGTGCCGCTGTCCGTCGCCGGCGGCCTGTCGATCGCACCGACGGCTTCGCTGCGCCTGACGCTGGCCGAGGGCGGCACGCGCCTTCTGTGGGCCCTGCGCCGACCGGCCGGCATGCCACTGAACATTTCCCTGTCCGCGAGCGCGCCCGGCGAACGGGTGGACATCGCCATCGGCGCGCAGGAGGCGGTCGCCCCCGCCGATGCGACAAGCCTGCTGGGCGGTCTCGATGCCGCGGGCCGCATCGCCCTTCTGTCCGCGCTTCTCAATCTGTGGCCGTCGCTGTTCCGGCTGCGGCGCAGCCGCGCCTATCTGCGGCTTCTGCGCTCGCTGCTGCAGGCGATGGCGCCCAATCCGCCGGCCGCCGTCGTCCTGGCGCGCGCCGCCGATGATTCCGTCCTCGTCGAGACGATGCTGGCCGCCGGCTTCGGCCGGATCGACGCCGCCTATGCCGTCAGCGACAGAGGGCTTTGCAAGCTCGAAGGTATGCCGCATTGCGCGCCCCTGCGGCGGGACGGGCGCCAGTGCGTGCACTGGCTCGCCGGCAATGCCGTGCTCTCCGGGCAGGGCGTCCTCATCGTGCTGGCCGGGCCCGACGGCCTGAGCGTACGCACGCTGACGCAGGCCGGCACGCAGCCGCCGACGATGGTGCGCTGGCTCCGCGAGAAGGCGCAGGGCGCGCCGGGCCTGCGCGAGCACCTCCTGCGCGAGCTTTCGGCGAGGTCCGAGGCGGGGCAGGCCATGGCCCTCGAGGCCCAGCTGCGCGCGCCGCTGCAGCCGCGGCGCGTCACGGGCGGGGGTGCCACGCCGTCGGCCGAGATCGCCACTGCGCTCGCGACGGCCTCCGGCACGCTCGTCACCGGCTGGTATCGTGACCCGAGCGAACTCGTCGCCGGCATCGAGACGGTGACGGGAGACGGGCCGCAGGACCTGACGCAGGGCCTTCACCGCTTTCCTGTCGACATCGACGGGCCGGGTGAGGACATCCGCCTGCGCGCGACGGGCTTCGTGGTGCGGGCGCCCGCCTTTCCCGGCGCCGTGCCGCTGCTGCAGCCGCGTTTCCGGCTGCGCCTCAGGTCAGGCGCCTTCCACGACCTCGTGCCCGCGCCGCAGCCCGTCGACCCGGCCGAGCGCCGCGCGGCGGCACTGCGGGCCGTGCCACCGCAGCATGTGAGCGAGGAGGTCCTGGCCGGCACCATCGCGCCGGTCGTCGCCCGCCTCCACGCCGAAGCGCGCGGCCGTGTCGGCCAGCCGTCCGCGGTGACGATCGGGCGTCCTGTCGAGCGGCCCCGGGTGTCGGTCGTCGTGCCGCTCTACCGCGTGCTCGACTTCCTGCGCTTCCAGATCGCCGCCTTCGCGGCCGATCCGTGGTTCCGCGACCATGCGGAGCTGATCTACGTGCTCGATTCGCCCGAGCAGGCGCGGGACGTGGAACATCTCCTCACGGGGCTGCACCTCGTCTATGCGCTGCCGGTGAAGCTCGTCGTCATGGCGCGCAACGCGGGCTTCGCGCGGGCCTGCAACACGGGCGCGGCCGAGGCGCGTGGCGCGGTTCTCGCCATGGTCAACTCCGACGTGGTGCCGACCGCGCCCGGCTGGCTGCCGGCGCTGGTGAAGCGCCTCGACGGGCGCCGCGGCATCGGAGCCGTCGGGCCGAAGCTGCTCTTCGAGGACGACTCGCTGCAGCACGCGGGCATGTATTTCTCGCAGGACCATCGCGGCCGCTGGCTGAACCAGCATTTCCACAAGGGCATGCCGCGTGACTACGCGCCGGCCTGCAAGGAGCGCGTCGTGCCGGCCGTGACCGGCGCCTGCCTCGTCCTGCCGCGCGCGCTCTTTGCCGAGGTCGGCGGCTTCACCGAGGACTACGTCATCGGCGACTACGAGGACAGCGACCTGTGCCTCAAGATCACCGCGCGTGGCCGGCGCATCCTCTATGCGCCGTCGGTCGAGCTCTACCACCTCGAGCGCAAGTCGATGAAGGAGAGCGCCGACTACATGCGCGGCATCGCCTGGCAATACAACTGCGCCCTGCATGCGGCGCGCTGGGGCGATCTCATCGCCGACATCATGGAATCCCCCGGCGGCCGCCGCCGTCGGCGGGAGAGGAGCCTTTGTGCATGACAGCCCAGATCGCCCACCGCATTTCCCCGCGCGATGCCTCGCCGCTGACGGCGGCCGAGGAGGCGCGCCTGACCTGGCTCACCCAGTCGGTCCTCAGCAACCGCTTCCTGCCGGCGCCGCCGCCCGAGAACGTCTTCGTCGGCGACGGTGACTACCGCGCCATCGGCGCAGAGTTCCTCGGCCATTTCGTCCGTCTCGGCGGGCTGAAGCCCTCCGACCGGGTGCTCGACATCGGCTGCGGCATCGGGCGCATGGCGGTGCCGCTGACGCAATATCTCGATAGCGACGCTGTCTACGAAGGCATCGATCCCGTGGGCGAGGGCATCGCCTGGTGCACGAAGACGATCACCCCCGTCTATCCCAATTTCCGCTTCTGCCGCCTCGACGTGGCGCATCCTCTCTACAACCCCGAGGGGCCGCTCGCCGGTGAGGACGTGGTGCTGCCCTTCTCGGACGGCAGCTTCGATTTCGCCGCGATGGTGTCGGTGGCGACGCACCTGCCGCTCGCCGAGATCGGGGCGTACATGCGCGAGGTCGCGCGCCTGCTCGCGCCGGGCGGGCGGCTGTTCCTCACCGCCTTCATCGTCACGCCGGGCGACCATGCGCGGGACGGCGCGCGCCCGCGCTTCGTGCGCGGCGAGGCGGCCGGCACGTGGGTGGCCGATCCGGAGGCGCCGCTCGGGGCCATCGGCTTCGATTCCGGCCTCGTCGAGGATGCGGTCGAGGCCATGGGCCTGCGCATCGAGCGCGTGAGCCTCGGCCACTGGCGCGGCAGCACGGATGCGCTTCACTACCAGGACGTCATCGTCGCGAAGAGCCGGGGGGCGGCGGCATGAAGGTGCTCGTCGTCGCGCACAATCATCCCGACTTCCATCCCGGCGGCACGGAGATCTTCGCGCACGACCTGTTCCTGAGCCTGAAGGAGCGGGGGCTCGAGGCCCTGTTCCTGGCCGCCACCAACCGCATCCACCGCGACCCGCGGCCGGGAACGGCCTTCCAGGGCCTGCCGGGTGCGAGCGACGAGGTGGTGCTGTGGAGCGGCCATTTCGACCGCTTCTACATGAGCCAGACCGATACCTACGGCGTCGTGCCGGACCTCAAGGACCTGCTCGGGAGCTTCCGGCCGGACGTGGTGCACATCCACCACCTCCTGCTCGTCGGCGTCGAGTTCATCGCTCTCGTGCGGCGCCTGCTGCCAGAGGTGCGCATCGTCGTGACGCTGCACGACTACTATCCGATCTGCGCGCACGACGGGCTGATGGTGCGCACGAAGGGGCGCGACCGCTGCGAGGCGGCCTCGCCGCACCGGTGCCACGGCTGCTTCCCCGAGATCGCGGCCGACCGCTTCCTGCTGCGCGAGCAGCATCTGAAGACGCATTTTTCGCAGGTCGACCTGTTCATCGCGCCGAGCCGCTTCCTGAAGGAGCGCTACGTCGCGTGGGGGCTGCCGTCCGGCGCGATCGAGGTGGTCGCGAACGGCCGGCCGGCGGTGCCGGCTGCCGCCCATCGCTCCTCCCCCGACGGGCGGCGGCCGGTTTTCGGCTATTTCGGCAACTTCAACCCGTGGAAGGGCGTGACGGTGCTGCTGAAGGCGGCGGCGCGGCTCTCGGACCTGGACGGCTTCGCGCTCCGCCTCCATGGCGGAGCACCGTTCCAGGCCGAGCACTTCGTGGCGGAGGTCGACGAACTCGCCACCGCCGCGGAGCCGCAGGCGGTGCGGCTCGGCCCCTATCGCCGCGACGAGCTGCCGGCGCTGATGGCGGCGGTCGACTGGGTGGTGATGCCTTCGATCTGGTGGGAGAACGCTCCGCTCGTCATCCAGGAAGCCTTCCGCCACCGCCGGCCGGTGATCGCCAGCGGCATCGGCGGCATGGCGGAAATGGTGCGCGACGGCGTCGACGGCCTGCTCGTGCGGCCGGACGATCCGTCCGCGCTCGCTTCGGCGATGCGCGCTGCGGCCGAGACCCCGGGCCTTTGGGAAAAACTCGTCGAGGGCATCGTCGCGCCGCCGGAGATCGGCGAGGTCGCAGACCGGCACATCGCCCTCTACAGCCGCGGCGGCCGCATGGCCGACGCCGCCTGAACGAGGAGAACGCCTCATGACTGCTGCGCAAGCAATGACCGAACGGCCGGCGCCCCAGCCGGCAACGCCTCCGGCAGCGCCCGCGCCCGCCGAAGCGGCCGCCAATCCGGCCGCGGACATCAACGGCCGCATGGATGCCATCGAGGGCTCGCGCCTCTTCGGCTGGGTGTGGGACCGCAACCGCCCGCTGGAGCGGCTGCAGATCAAGGTGCTCATCGCCGGGCGCCAGGTGCTGTCGACGGTAGCCGACAAGCCGCGGGTCGACCTGCGCCGCAATGGCGTCGGCGACGGCGCCCATGCCTTCGAGGTCGAGCTGCCGGAATTCGTCCTGCACCACGTCGACCAGCTGTCCATCATCGCGACCTCGCCCTCGACGGGCCAGGAGGTGGCGCTGCGCATGCCCTCGCAGGACGAGCGGGCGGCCGAGGCGGCGATGAACACGCCGCTCGGCCGGGTGCTGGACCAGCTCGACGTGCTGATCGCGGCCCAGCGCCGATCGCAGATCATCCAGCGCGAGGCGGCAGAGGCGCTGCGGATGACCGCCGAGCAGGTGGAGAAGATGTCCTCCAACGAGGAGGGCATCGGCGCCGCCGTGGAGCTCGTGCGCGCAAGCCAGGCCGAGCTGACGCGCCGCGTGTCGGATATCGAGGTCTTCCTCATGCGCTTCGACCGCACGCTCGCCGATTTCGAGGAGCGGATCCGCGATCTGACGCATACGGCCGACCGGCCCATGCGCCGCGCGGTGACGCTGCTCGGCACGCTCAGCCTCGTCGCCGCGGCGTCGTCGATCGCGGCGCTGCTGGTCCTCGTCGGGAGGATGGGCGCGTGAGGCAGGTGCGGGACGTGCGATCAGGGGGAGAGGATCAGTGACCGACCAGGCGAACCTGCCTATCGACGGCGAAACGGCGCTCGCGGCACCCATCGGCGAGGAGTTCGTGCTCGTCCTCGGCGTGGCCGATGCCATGCCGCAGACGCTGCAGGTGCTGCTCAACGGCGATCCGGCGATGTGCATGGAGGCGGCGGTCGTCTCCTGGCGCCGGGCCGGCGCGCCCGCCGACGCCGCGGTCGGCTTCGTGGCCGCCATACCGCTGCAGATCAGCGGGCGCCTGCGCCTGGGCTCCGTCGTCATGCGGCGGGCGGGCCGGCCGGCGCGCTTCACGCTGATGCGCCGTGCGCTGCCCCTGCCGCGGCTGCTCCATCTCATGGCCGCCGATGCGGGCGATGCCTTCGCCGAGGCCGTCGACGGCCTCATCCAGGCGCTGATGGCCGGCAAGGGCAGCCAGCGGCGCCTCGCCGCGGCGCTCACCATGCTGCAGGTCGCGGCGCGCAACGACGGTTTCGTCGAGGTGATGGGCGCCCTCGACACGGGCGAGATCTACCTGCAGGGATGGTCCACCGAGCTGCCGGCGGATGCGACGCGCCTGCTCGTCTCGCACGACGGCTTTCTGGTCGGCGATTTCGTCGCCGCGACGGTGCCCCGCGAGGACCTCGGCGAGAACGGGCGAGGTTTCGTAGGCCTGCTCGATCCGGGCAAGGTCCCCGTCGACGCGGACGCCTTCGAGCGGCTCTTCTTCCGGGGAGCGGAAGGCTGGCGATCGCTCGACATCTACGACCGGCGCGTGCTGCTCGCCTCCACCGACGTGCCCGCCCATATCCGTGACGTGCTGCCGCGCGCCGAGGCGAGCGCGGAGACCCTGCGGCAACTGCGCCGCGCGGCGCAGCGCTTCGACGGTCGCGACACGGTCTCCCCGCTGCAGAAGCCGATCCGTCTCGGCATGGACATGGTTGCGGAGGTGCCGGGCGGCGGCATGCTCGTCTCCGGCTGGATGCTCGATCCCGATGGGCTCGTCGACACCATAGCGTTGCGCTGCGGCACCATGGCCGAGGGCGTCGACGGCAGCTGGACACGCCTGCCGCGGCCGGACGTGACGCACGCATTCCAGAACGATCCGCTCTTCGCCGGGCGTATCGATCCCTCGCGCCACGACCACGGCTTCCTCGCCTTCGTGCCCGGGGTCTCGGCGAGCGACGATGCCCCGGCCTACTTCGAGTTGACGATCGACGAGGATACGATCGCCTTCTATCCCCTTACGGTCACCCGCGGCCTGTCGCGCCGGGCGCTCGAGCGCCTGATGTCGGCGCTCGATCCGCATACCGCCACGGCCTCCCTCGCCATCGAGCGCCACATCGGGCCGATGCTGCAGGCCATGGAGCGGCCGGCACCGCGGGTCGTCGAGACGCGCGACTTCGGCTTCGACGAGGCGGCGCCACTCGCGCTCGTCGTCGGTGCGGCCGGGGAGGCGGAGGAGGCGGCGGTCGCGCTCTCGCTGCTGGCGCTCGACCCCGAGACGCGCAACGTGCCGATCATCCTGTCCGTGCCTGTCGGCCATGCCGACCGCGTCGGGGCCGACGCCCAGCGTCTCGCCGGTTTCTACGGGCTCAGCCTGCGGCTCGTGGTCGGCGAGGGCGTCGAGGACATGTGCGACGCCTTCGAGGCGGCCGTGGGCGCCACGAACGCCGAGACGCTCGCCTTCCTCTCCGCCTCGGTTCTGCCGCGCGAGGCCGGCTGGCTGTCGCGCATGGAGCGCGCCTACCGGGCCCGCGGCGGCAAGGTGCTCGTCAGCCCCACGATCGTCTTCGAGGACGATTCCATCCGCTTCGCGGGAACGTGGCTCGATACGGAGGACGGTGAGCGGCGACTGAGCGACCGCTACATCGGCTATCCGCGCGACGTGGTGCGCAACGCCGAGCCGAGCGACATCGTGGCCGGCACGGTCGCCTGCTGCCTCCTGCCGCGCGCCGCGATGGAGGCTGCCGGCGGCTTCAACCGCTCCTATCTCGGCGCCACGGAAAAGGGACGCGACCTGTGCCTGCAGCTCAAGCTCGCCGGCACGCCGTCCATGTGGCTGCCGGAGGTCGAGATGATCGCGGCGGAAGAGAACGCCGGCGCCATAGCGACACCGTGGCAGAAGCTGGCCCAGCGGGCCGACCGCTGGAGCTTCAACCGTCGCTGGTCGCTCCTTGTCGCCAACATGCGGGGGTGAAGATGACCGATCGTTCGAGAGCCGACCGCCAGACGCCGCGTGCCGCGAACCATCCGCTGCGCGTGCTCGTCGTCTCGCACGGCCACCCGAGCTTCTCGCTCGGCGGCGCCGAGATTGCCTCCTACAACCTGCACAAGGGGCTCAACCGCATCGATGGCGTCGGCTCGCGCTATCTCGCCCGCGTCGGCCACCCGGTCGCGCGCCACGGCGCGACGGCGCTCCTGAGCCTGCGCCAGAAGCAGGGCGAGATCCTCTACCACGCGGACGAGTACGACCATTTTCTGCTGTCGAACCGCAACACGGAGGAGATCGAGCGCGATTTCCTGCGCGTCGTGCGCGACCTCAAGCCGGACGTGGTGCATTTCCATCATTTCATCGGCCTCGGCCTCGAATGCCTCTATGCCGTGCGGCAGGCGCTGCCCGAGACGCTGATCGTCGTGACCTTCCACGAGTTCCTCTCCATCTGCCACCACCACGGGCAGATGGTGAAGACGGGCGGCGCCAAGCTCTGCAACCGGGCCTCGCCGGCAGACTGCAACGCCTGCTTCCCCGACATCTCGCCGGCCCGCTTCCTGCGCCGCGAGCATTTCGTGCGCGGCCTGCTCGACGTGGCCGACCATTTCGTCTCGCCGAGCCGCTTCCTCGTCGAGCGCTATGTCGACTGGGGCCTCGATGCCTCGCGCTTCACGGTGATCGAGAATGGGCTCGACATCGCCGAGCCCGCGCCGCCGAGGCCGCTGCCGCCCGGCGGGCGCCGCTGCCGCTTCGCCTATTTCGGCCAGATCACGTCCTTCAAGGGCGTCGACGTGCTGCTCGACGCGGTCGGGCGCATCCCCGANGCGGTATGGGGCGAGGANGCCCAGCTGATGATCTTCGGCGGCAANCTCGAGCGCCAGCCCAAGCCCTTCCAGGAGAAGATCGAGGCGCTNATCGAGCGGGCCGGCCCGCGCGTGCGCTTCTACGGCGCCTACCAGAACAGCGAGATGCCGCGCCTGATGCGCTCCATCGACTGGACGATCATCCCCTCCATCTGGTGGGAGAACTCGCCCATCGTCATCCAGGAATCCTTCTTCCACGGCCGCCCGCTCATCTCGAGCAACATCGGCGGCATGGCGGAGAAGATCACCGACGGCGTCGACGGCCTGCACTTCCGCGTCGGCTCGTCGGAGGACCTCGTCGACCGCATGGTCGAGGCGCTGACGGACGAGACCCTCTGGGACCGGCTGCGCGCGGGCATCACCCGGCCCATCGACTACGAGGAGTGCGCGCGGCGCCACCTCGATCTCTACAACGCCGTCGCAGCAGACCGCGCCGCGGTGCGAGCCACCGCCGAGGTGCCCTCGGCGGCGCGCAGCGCCTGAATTGTCCATCGTAACGCCACAGGTGAAAGGGAGAGGTCCTATGGCAAGAATTCTCGTGATGATCCCCTCGGGAGAGGTCTACGATCACGACTGCGTCCGCTGGTACCGCTACAAGGACGTCCAGGCGCACATCAACCACTATCACAACATCGGCGACGCCTTCGTCTTCGATTCGTCGCTGAAGCTTCTCAACTACGAGAAGCTCGACGTGCTGCAGATCGCCAACCCGAACCTCGACGATATCGAGCGCATCAACCGGGAATACGATTACGTCTTCCTGCGCGGCTCCAACTACGTGCACAAGGACATGAAGTGGAGCCGCACCCTCGAGGTGCTGCAGCGGCTGAAGATCCCGGTCATCGCCTTCGGCATCGGCGCCCAGGCGCCGGTCAAGGGCAAGATCGAGCTCTCCGACGAGACGAAGACCGTGCTGCGCATGATGGCGGATTCCACCACCTCCATCGGCGTGCGCGGTGCCTATTCGGCGCAGGTGCTGTGGGACATCGGCATCCGCAACGTGCGCATCGTCGGCTGCCCCACGGCCTTCCGCCGCAACGACCCGAACCTGGCGATCACCTTGCCGCCGCTGGAAAAGGTGAAATACGCCGGCATCACCATGCGCCGTGAGGTCTCGCCGGCCTATGCGCAGGACATCAAGCGCTATCTCACGTTCCACCGCGACCTCGTGAAGTCGCTGGCCCAGCGCTTCGACGTGGTGCTGATGGCCCAGGGCGAGGTCGAGGAGAAGAAGATCGTCTTCGGCACGCCGGAGCAGAAGGAGGAGGCCTTCGAGGCGCTGCGGGCCAACAAGTGGGTCTCCGAGTGGTATCTCGACGAGGTGATGGAGAAGCTGCACCGCGAGCGGCTGTTCTATTCCGACGTCGTCGCCGACTACGAGGCACTGGTGCAGCAGAAGGACATCGTGCTCGGCTACCGCCTGCACGGCAACCTGATGGCGCTGTCGAACGGCACGCCGTCCATCTACTTCACCTACGACAGCCGCACGGTGGAATTCGCCGAAACGTATCAGATCCCCAGCTTCGACGTCTTCTCGGGCAAGGATTTCGTGCTCGAGGAATATTGGGACCAGTCGCTCTTCGACAAGTTCAACCGGGCCTATCACCACACCTACCGGGAGATGCGCCAGTTCCTCGTGGAGAACGGCGCCGACACCAAGATGGTCGACGTGATGCAGAAGACGCCGGAGCCGGCGCGCAAGGTGGCGTGATGGCGGTGAGCGCGAGGGGGGCTGCCACCGCTGTCGTTGCAGGAGTGCTCGCAGGTGCGGTCGCGACCGGGCTCATGTCCGGCGCGGCCCGCGCCCAGGCCTCCGGCGGCTATTCCCTCGCGCCGACGGGGCCGGTCGAGACCGTGTTCGACTGGTCCCGCGACGCCTGCGTCAAGAGCCACGTGCCGGACGCTCCGGCACGGGCCTTCCGCAATGCGGACGGTGAGGTGCGGCTGATCATCAGCCATAACGACAACCGTGCCCTGCTCGGCCCCAGCCTCGACGCGGTGGTGCCGAGCTGCGCAGTGATCTACGAGGCCAACCGCTCGCCGAAGCTCGCGGCCTTCGACGATCTCAGCTGGATCAGCAGCGTCTATACGGGCGACGGGCGCACGGTCTATGCGCTGGCCCACACGGAGCTGCGCGGCGAGCGCACGCCGGGCCAATGCCCGGCCGGCAAGTACAGCGCCTGCCTGCTCAATACCGTCACCGGGCTCGTCTCGCGTGACGGCGGCCGCAGCTTCCGCCCGGAGGGGGAGGGCGGTCCGCCGGTGGTGGCGACCTTGCCCTACGACTTCCCGACAGACCGCAAGGCGCGCGTCGGCTATGCCAATCCGACCAATATCATCAAGCGCGACGGCTGGTACTACGCCTTCATATTCGCCGACGGCTACCGGGCGCAGAAGCGCGGCGCCTGCCTGATCCGGACGAAGAATCTCGGTGATCCAGCCTCCTGGCGGGCGTGGAACGGGCGCGATTTCTCCGCCCGCTTCGTCGATCCCTTCCGCGACGAGGTGGCCGATGCCGACGCCCACACCTGCACGCCGGTGGCGACGCGCATCATCGGCCGCATGATCGGCGGGCTCGTCACGCTGCGCGACAGCGGCGAGGTGATGGCGGTGTTCGGCGACAAGCGCAAGATGCCGGACGGCAGCGTGGCCGAGGGCTTCTTCACCTCCACCTCGCGCGATCTCATCGAGTGGAGCGAGCCGCGGCTCGTCATGCCGGCAGAGCTGTTGTGGGACAAGTCGTGCGACGAGCGGCACGCCTATTTCTATCCCGCGCTCATCGATCCCGATGCGAAGACCTTTTCCTACGAGGATTTCGGCGAGCGCGGCTATCTCTACCTCACGCGTTATCAACTCAGAAACTGCAAGGTCACGTGGGACCGGGATCTCGTCCGCGTGCCGGTGGAACTGAAGAGCGGCGGCTGATAAGGCCGGGCGGACACATGCAACGACGGATGATCTCAAGGGGGCGGCGATGACGGTTCTGGTGACGGGCGGTGCGGGCTATATCGGCAGCCACATGGTGCTCGCCCTGCGCGATGCCGGGCGCGAGGTCGTGGTCCTCGACAACCTGAGCACCGGCTTCCGCTGGGCGGTGCACCCCGAGGCCGCCTTCGTCGAGGGCGACTGCGGCGACGAGGCTCTCCTCGGCAAGGTGATCCGCGAGCACGGCGTCGATGCCATCGTGCATTTCGCCGGCTCCATCGTGGTGCCGGATTCGGTCGCCGACCCGCTCGGCTATTATCTCAACAANACGGTCAGGTCGCGCGCGCTCATCGCCGCGGCGGTGGCGAACGGNGTGCCGCGCTTCCTCTTCTCCTCGACCGCCGCCGTCTACGGCGANGCGAAGGAGAGCCCGATCGTNGAGACGGNGCCGCTCGATCCNGTCTCGCCCTACGGCACGTCGAAGCTGATGACCGAGATGATGCTGCGCGACACGGCGCGGGCGCATCCGCTGAAATATGTCGCGCTGCGCTATTTCAACGTGGCGGGCGCCGAC
>Ga0065721_10049909_pt1 | contig 25554 bp, 17 predicted proteins | sample Mesricmetagenome_FD_59108 | JGI IMG/M metagenome (GOLD analysis project Ga0065721, IMG submission 59108) | Mesophilic microbial community from rice straw/compost enrichment Sample: eDNA_1 v2 (version 2) | ecosystem: Engineered > Solid waste > Grass > Composting > Bioreactor | place: USA: Davis... | reverse complement strand
CTGGCGCACGGCGGCCTCGGCCTGCCGCAGCGCCGCGCGGGTCTGGTCGCGCTCGCGCAGCGAGACCGATCCGTCGGCCACCAGCTCGTCGACCCGCCGCATATCGGCCCGGGCCCTGAGCAGTTGCGCCTGCGCGTTGGCCAGGCTCGCCTGCTGCGCCAGCACCGTGGCCTCGCGCGAGCGGCGCGTCTGGTCGGTGTTGCTCAGGTTGGCGATCTGCGTGTCCAGGTTCGCGCGGGCCTGCTCGACGCGCTGCCGATAGATGCGATCGTCGATCTTCAGCAGCACCTGTCCCGCCTTGACCTGCTGGAAGTCGCGCACCGGCACGTCGACCACATAGCCGCTGACCTGCGGGCTGATCACCGTGGTCTGGCCGCGCACATAGGCGTTGTCGGTGCTCTGGATCACGTGCGTGAAGGGCGGGAGTCCCCACGCGTACAGGATGATCAGGATGCTGGCGAGCGCGATCGCGACGACGATGATCGTGGCCCGACGCGTGCCCTTGGGCGGCGACCAGCCGGTCGGCGGGGCGGAGGCCTGCTGCGGTACCTCGACGGGATCCTGCAGACGCTCGGGCGAGTCGGGCTGCGCGGACTTCTGCGCGCTCGTTTGCGCGGAAGCAGCGGGGCCGGGTTCGCGGTTCGGCGTTTGGTCGGTCACCGGTGGCTCCAGATGTTGTTGTTATTGCTGGCGTTGCCGCATCCGTGCCATCGCTTCCAGCGGCTCCGCCATCGGGTTGTGGCCGCGGATGCGATCGCGGATGTAGAGCGCCAGCAGCCAGACGAAGGTGGCGGACGCGATGATGCCGATCAACAGGAAGACGTCGTTGAACGCCAGCACATTGGCCTCGCGCGTGACCTGCTGCGCCAGCAGCGCCGAGCCCTCGGCCTGCCGCAGCGTGGGGTCGGTCAGCACGCGTCCGTAGGCGCCGCCGAGCGCCTGGATGCGCGCCGCGTCGAGCGGGTCGGTCAGCGTGATCGACTGCACCAGCGAATGCGAGTGGAATTTCTCGCGATAGATCTGGAAGGTGCCAAGCAGCGCGGAGCCGGCAAGCCCGCCGAGCGATTGCGTGATGCCGAACAGCGCCGAGAAGCTGACGATATGGCTCATGCCCTTCGACAGCGCGCGCAGCATGCCGATCAGCAGCGTCGGCCCCATGAAATAGACCGCGGCGAAGGCGATCAGCGCCTGGCTCAGGTACATGTTGGCCGGGCGCGTCAGGTTGTTCGAATGCGCGTCCATGAAGGCGCCGATCGCGATCAGCAGCAGTGAGATGCGGATCGGCCGTTCCAGGTTCAACGGGTTGACCGTCAGCGCGCTGAGGACGAGGCCGGCGATGGTCGCCAGCGAGACCACCACGTACAGCGGAACCAGCTGGTCGTTGCCCATGCCGAGCGCGGTCAGCAGGCCGACCGCGCCGTAGGCCTGCTCGGACAGCAGCACGCGCACGGCGATAGCGACCAGCGCGAAGCGCAGCATCGCACTGCTGCCGAGCCAGCGGGTATTGAGCAGCGGATTGGCGCGGTTGTGCTCGATCCACAGCGCGGCGGTGATCAGCGCGACCGCTCCGCACAGCGCGTACCCGAGCCACGCGGCCTCGGTCCACCACAGGATGCGGCCCTGGCTCAGCACCGCGCACAGCAGCGCCATGCCGGGCGCGAACAGCGCGAAGGTCACGAAGTCCAGCTTCTCGAAAGCCCGGATGCGCTCGCTGGGCGGCAGCCGCAGCAGCGCCACCGCGACCAGCGACAGCAGCGCCAGGCCGAGTTCAAACAGGTAGAGCGCCTTCCAGTTGCCTGCTTCGAGCATGCCGGAGGTGAACACGCGCGCGAGCGGTGTGGCCAGCTGCGGCACGCCGATGCCGAGCACGATCGCCTTGAGCCTGTGCGCCGCCGGCATCGACTGGATCATGTAATACAGCGCCAGCGTGCTCAGCCCGCTGGCCGCGATGCCGTTGGCCGCGCGTACCAGCAGCGCGGTCTCGAAGGTATGGACGAAGATGTGGGCGAGCGTGATGACGACATAGCCCAGCAGGAACAGCCGCGCGAACTGCTGCAGGCCGTATTGCTGCCGGAACTTGATCAGCAGCATGCTGGCGCAGACGTTGGTCATCACGTAGACCGTCGACAGCCACGCGGCCTGATCGCTGTAGAGGCCGAAGACCCCCTGGATATTGTTCAGGTTGGCGATCACCAGCGCGTTGCCGAAGCCGGCGGTCAGGCCGATCAGCACGCCGACGCAGAAATAGCCGACGCGCCTTGGCGTCGGATGATCGGGCGTCGCAGGGGAGCCCGGAACGGTGGGCCGCTCGTGCGGTTTGAACTGGTATTCGGCCGTGGCAGCGCCCATTGGCATGACGGGGAAGCGGGTTCAGCGAAGGTCCAGCGGGTTCGATCATTGCCGCTGCGGGGCTGAAGTGTCAAGCGATGAGGTAGCCGTCAGGCAAAGCCGCGTGGGGAAGGGAGGTCGGCCTCGGTCGGCCAAAATGGCGATGGCCGGGATCGAAGTCCCGGCCATCCGTGGGCTGCAGTCGGTCTGCCGTCAGGCCGCCATCGCGCGCCGTTCATCCTCGGTCAGCTGCGGACCGTCGAGCGTCACGCGGGAATCGTCGTGGCGGAACTTGCGGATGATCGGCTTGAGTTCCTCCTTGATATGGTCCTCGCTGTAGCCGTTGAACAGGTGGCCGAGCAGCCCGCGGCGCAGATCGCTGGTGCCCATCAGCCAGTCGGCGATCGGGAAGGTCAGGTTCATGTTGTAGTGCATCATGATTCCCTGGTTGTGGTGCGCGGTATGGTGCCGGCGGATCGTGTTGATGAACGGCATATTGCGCACGAACCAGTTGTCATGGACGTGGCAGCAGTAGTGGAATACTTCGTAGACCAGGTAGTGCCCGACCATCGTCATGAAGACGATGTACGCCGCGTTGGCATTGATCAGCAGATAGGCCAGGTAGCCGAGCACACCGCCGCCGACGCCCAGCGTGATCAACACGCGCCAGGGGAAGAACACGATGCGGAATTCGCGCGTGGTGTCGATGGTGGGCTCGATATCGGTGAAGTACTGGTGATGCTGACGCGTGTGCCGCTCGTAGATGGCGCGCAACGCGAACACGTCGATGCGCCGGTGCATCACGTACTTGTGCATGAACCATTCGACCAGGTTGCCGGCGAGAAAGACCGGCAGCACCAGCAGCCACTCCCACGTCGCGTTTTCCAGCTTCGTCGCGCAGTAGTAGAGCGCGGCGATGCCGGCGGCGAAGATCACGCCGATATGCAGCAGGCCGTTGTACAGCGGGCTGATATCGGCCTTGTATTGCTCGCGGAATTTGCGTTGGCGTTCGCTCATCATGATGGTTGTCTCCTGTCTTTGGCGTACTGACATCGTACTAATATATTAGTGGTATATGGTTCGATGTCAAACGATTTGTGCCATCCGCTCGTGCCAAACGATGTCTCGCTGCTGCCTGCCGCTCCAAGAAAACGGCCCTCGCAAGCGAGGGCCGTGGGAAGCGGTCGTCCACGCGTCGGCGCGGATGACATCGCATGTTCGTTCAGCTCGACACTTCCTCCAGGCACTTGCCCTTGGTCTCGATGCCGAGCCACAGCACGGTGATCGCGGCAATTGCGAACGACAGCGCGCCCAGCGTGAAGATGCCGCCCTGGCCGGTGATTGGCAGCAGCACGCCGACCAGATACGGACCGACCAGCGAGCCGATGCGGCCGATCGACGAGGCGAAGCCCGATCCCGTTGCACGCGAGCGCGTCGGATACAGCTCGGGCGTGTAGGCATACAGCACGGACCACATGCCGAACAGGAAGAACTGCATGCACAGGCCAGCGGCGATCAGCTGCTCGACCGGCAGCTTCAGCACGGCGGCCTGGCCGTACAGATAGGCGGACGCGGCGCTGCCCAGCAGCATCAGCGCGCAGGTCGGCTTGCGCCCCCATTTCTCCAGCAGCCACGCCGAGAAGATGAAGCCCGGAATGCCGGCCAGCGAGATATAGACCGTGTACAGCACCGACTTGGTGACCGCGTAGCCGGCCTGCTGCAGCAGTGCGCCAAGCCACGTGGTCAGCCCGTAGTAGCCGAGCAGCGCGAAGAACCAGACGCCCCACAGCATCACGGTGCGTTTGGCGTACGGACCTTTCCACAGTTCGCCGAACATGGCCTTGCGGTCGTGCACGGTAGCGGGCGCGAAGCCTTCCTGTACCGCCGGCAGCGGCTTGCCGCTGGCACGCTCGACGCGTGCCTCGATGCCGGCCATCACGGCCTCGGCTTCGCGTTGCCGTCCCGCCCCTTCGAGCCAGCGCGGGGATTCCGGGACCATCCGGCGCACCACGAAGACGAACGCGGCCGGCAGCGCCATCGCGATGAAGATGCCGCGCCAGCCGATCACCGGCAGCGTCAGATAGGCCAGCAATCCCGCCGCGATAAAGCCGATCGGCCAGAAGCCCTCGAGGATTGCGACATACTTGCCGCGGCTCCTGGCCGGCACGATCTCGGAGACCATCGACAGCCCGATCGGGAACTCCATGCCCATGCCGAAGCCGAGCAGCACGCGGTACAGCATCAGCGCCGTTACGCTGTCCGCGAGCCCGCACATCAGGCTGCCCACGCCCCAGAAGATCATGCTGACCTGGAACACCGGCTTGCGGCCGAAGCGGTCGGCCAGCATGCCGGCCACCGCCGCGCCGGCAAACATGCCGAGAAAGCTGGAACTGGCCAGCAGGCCGGTCTGCGCCGCGCTCAGGCCGAACTCGGCCTTGATCGAGCCGAGCACGAAGGTCATCATGCCGAGGTCCATGGAATCGAAGAACCATGCGGTGGCGATGATGCCGAACAAGGTGCGCTGATAGCGGGTCATGGGAAGGCGCTCGAGCCGCGCCGCGACTCCGGGGGTCAGCGCCACACTGCCTGCCGACATGTCCATGGTTGTCTCCTGTCGTCCTGTCGTTGTCGTGGGGCCGCCTGTGGGCGGTCTGGCTAATATATTAGATGGATGCGATAGGTATGCAAACCGTGTGTGGCAGAACGCGGGCCGCGCTGGCGTCCGCGGTGCCGGGTGGTCGCCCGGAAAGCGTTATGCGGCGCGGCTTGCCGGGCGAAGCTCGGGATTTGCCCTAAGCCCGCCCCAAGCCGGCCCTACGCCGGCCCTAAGCCGCCTGCCTGGCGGACGCGGCGCCGCCATGGGCGGCGAGTTCGCCGCGCCACGCATGCTCGATCACGCGCGCATAGGTGCCCGGCACGTCGTCGACGGGGAACGCCTGCGCCAGCCGCGTGACCCCCAGTGCGTCGCGCGTCAGCGCCGGCAGCGCGTCGCGCGGGACCCCGAAGGCCTGCAGGTTCGAGGGGATGCCGACCGCGTCGATCAGATCGCGCACGGCCAGCGGCACGCCGGCGACGCGCGCTTCGTCGCTGCCCTGGTCGAGGCCGAACAGCGGCGCCAGCGCCAGCAGATCGGCACCGCGCGTAGTACGCAGCGCGTCCAGTACATAGGGCAGCATCACGGCGTTGGTGCTGCCGTGCGAGCGATGGGTCAGGCCCGCGACGGCATAGGCGATGCCATGTACCGCGTTCAGCCCGGCGCTGCCGTAGGACAGCGCGGCGTAGAGGCTGGCATAGGACATGCCGACGCGTGCCTCGATGTCGCGAACGCCAGCGTCACCGCTGTCGCCGTCGCCCCCCTTGCCGCTGTCGCGGTAGGCCCGCAGCAGATAGCGGCTGCATAGTGCGATCGCCTCGCGGGCGAACAGCATGGTCAGCGCCGAGCGGCCGCTGTAGCCAGGATCGGCATTGCCCTGGCGCGGGTAAGCCGCGCTGTCGACGGTCAGGTAGGACTCGATCGCATGCGTCAGCGCATCGATGCCCGCGTCCGCGGTCACGCGCGGCGGACAGGTATAGGTGAACTCGGGATCGATCAGCGCGATCTGCGGACGCAGCGCGTTGTCCATCACCGCGATCTTGGTCGCGTTGTCGGGATCGACGAGGATCGCGCCCGGCGTCGCCTCCGAGCCCGTGCCGGAGGTGGTCGGCAGCGCCACCAGCGGGATCGGCCGCATGCCGGCGGGCAACGTACCGGCGAAGTCGCGCACCGGCCGGCCTTCCAGCAGCGTCAGGCTCAGCGCCTTGGCGAGGTCGATATTGCTGCCGCCGCCGAGCGCCACCAGATGGTCCGGGACACGGCGGCCCAGCCGCTTGCGCAGCGAGAGCGTGGCCTCGTCGCACAGCGTCGTGCTGGGATCCGGCATGCCGCCGTCGTAGACCACCGTCTCGATGCCTGCGGCGCGCGCGGCCTCGATGTACTCGCCGACCCACGGCGTGCGTCCGGTGAAGAAGGGATCGGTGACGAGCACGCCGTGGCGATGGCCGAGCCGCTGCAGCAGCGCCGGCAATTGGGCGCGCGTACCGGGGCCGACGATCAGGCGCGCCGGCGCGCAGAAATAGACCAGGTCTTCGATTCTCATGGCAACTCCAGCGGGATGGACGAAGGAAGGGCGGTTGATCCGGCAGGGCGCATCGAATCGGCGAGCTGCTGCAACCAGGGCAGCGCGAGCTCGGCGACGGCAACGGCATGGCCGGTCAGCAAACCGTGGCCCGCCAGTTCGATGGTGGTCAGCCGGCTGCCAGGCAAACCATCGGCCAGCGCCTGCGCGTGCGCCCATGGGCAATCGTCGTCGTCGCGGCCATGAATGACCAGGGCCGGCATCGGCAGCGAGGGCAAGCGCGAACGCTGATCGCTTCCCCGGATCGCCTGCCACGTCCGCGCGACGGCGGCGTGGTCGGCTGCCTCGCTCAAGCCGAGCCGACGCTCGCGCGCGGCGATCTCGTCCATCAGCGCCGTGCCCTCATCGGCGTGAAACCAGCGCGTCTCGCACAGGGCAGGGGAGCCCGACAGCAACAGCAGCGCGAGCGGTGCGTGTTCATCGCGATAGCGGTCGGCGTACTCGAGCGCCACCGACACGCCCATGCTCCATCCCGCCAGCACGAAGGGCCGCGCCTCGGCATGCCGCTGCACGACCTCGCGTACCGCTGCCGCATAACGCTCCAGCGTGTATCCGTCGACGGTGCCGGGCCGCGGCGCCGCCCCCCGTCCCTGCAGATTCGGCAGCACGAAGGTACAGAGCGCGCTCAGGCGCTGCGCCACCGGCAACCACGCCGCCCGCGTGCCCTGGATGCCGTGCAGCGCCACGACGCACAACGGACCGCTGCCGACTTCGATCACGTCCATGGAGTCTGCTGCCATGGGGTCTCCTGTACATCTAATATATTAGATGGATCATAGTAGTGGACGCCGGTGAGTAAACGCAAGCGGGATGTCTCTGTCGTGGACCGTTCCGGGCGCGCGGCGCCATGAATCGTCTCCGGTCTGACGGACCGGGCGCGCGATTTTCACTGGAATGCCCATGTGCAACGTTTGCTGAAAATGGTCATTCCAGTGAAAACCAGTTGGAGCCCGGGGGCGCCGCGCCTCCCCGAAAATGACTCATATACAATTTGCATTCGTCAAACATGCAAACGACGTCAATGGTCAAGAAAGCGGCGACAGTCAGGCGGGCGGCAGCGACCCATGTCGAGGACGAAGGTAGCGAGAACGGGGCGGGGCCGCGCGGGCGGCTGACGGATCAGGCCTATCGGTGGATCGAGGAAGCGATCGTCACGTTGCAGCTCGCGCCCGGTTCGTCGGTCTCCGAATTCCAGTTGAGCGAGATGACCGGTATCGGCCGCACGCCGATCCGCGAGGCGATACAGCGGCTGGCGCGCGAGCATCTGATCGTGGTGCTGCCGCAGCGCGGCCTGCTGATTCCGCCGATCGACGTGGCCAAGCAATTGCGGCTGCTGGAAACGCGTCGGGAGGTCGAGCGGCTGATCTGCCGCAGTGCGGCGCGCCGCGCCACCGTCGAGGAACGCCAGGCTTTCCGGCGGCTTGCCGCGGAGTTCGAGCGCTCGGTCAAGAAGGCGGATGAAGTGGCCTTCGTGCGCGCCGATGCGGGCTTCAACGAACTGTGTCTGCAGGCCGCGCGCAACGAGTTTGCCGAGGGCGCGATGCGGCTGATGCATGGGCTGTCACGCCGCTTCTGGTATTTTCACTACAAGCAGGCCGCCGATCTTCCCGAGATGGCGCGCCTGCACGCCCGTGTCGCCGCTGCCATCGCCGAGGGCGATGTCGAAGGCGCGGGCGCGGCGCTCGACGCGCTGCTGGACAATATCGAGGACTTTACCCGCGCGACCGTGCTGGGCGACCGCCGCTAGGGGTTGCCGGACCAGGCCCAGGCGAGGCCACCGCAACACCAGGGCAGCGCCGACGCAGAGCTCGGTGTGCCAAGGCAGGCCTTGGCAGACCCAGCGAGCAGGCCAAGGCAAGGCTCGCCACGGCCAAGGCCACGGCCACGGCAGGCCAACGGCGTCCAGCCGGCACGGCGCGGGTATGCAAACAAGGAAACCACCAACGCATGCCACGCCGCCAGATTCGCCCGCTTCGACTGATCCCGGCCCTGCTGTGCAGCCTGCTGACGGCCACCGCCGTCGCGCAATCGCCAACGTCGCCCACGTCGCCAACGTCGCCCACGTCGCCCACTTCGCCCACTTCGCCCACTTCGCCCACTCCGCTCGCATCGACCGATCCCGTCCCGGCCGCGGTCGAGGTCCGCAACCTGACGACACCGACCACCTGCGCCGAAGAGGACAACGTCTCGTTCGCGCTGTCGGCCCGGTCCATCCAGCGCTTCCGCGTCGAGGCGCTGCATCCCGCCTACATCGGCAAGATCCGCAAGGACAGCTCGGCGCCGGACTTCTCGGGCTGCAATTTCGGCGATACCCCGCATCCCACCGATCCGCGCCACACCTTCAAGCCGCGCAAGGTTCGTCTGTATGATGGCAAGGACCTCGCGATCGTCGGCATCACCTTCGACAGCTTCTGGCGGCCCCAGCGCGTGCCGGTCACCGTCGGCGGGCGCAAGGATGGCGGTTTTCATCTGATCCAGTTCTTCGACAAGCGCAAGGGCCCCAAGGGCAAGGTCGTCGAGACCGAGGTGCTGGTGCTCTATCCCTCGGACGGCTACTGGCGCGCCAAGCCGCTGCCCGCGGCGCACCTGCCCGACAACGCCTATGGCTCCTCGTTCCTGATGGGGCCGGTACAGCAGGACCTGCGGCCGATCGTCGATATCGCCCACATCGATATCGATCCGCGCCAACGCACCATCGGCCTGCGCTTTACCGCCGGGGGCGAGGCACAGGTGGCGATCCGCGAGATCAGCCGCACGCGCACCGCGCTCGATGTCGCCTTCCACCCGCCGTATCGCGCGCAAGCGCCGTTCGCGATGCTGCGCTCGATGTACGTGACCGAGGACAACGCCGACATGAGCCGCGTCAGCTGGCAGGACCCGGCGGGGCAGGCGCGCGACGCCACGGTCGCGGAGGTGTCGACCTGGCAGGCCGGCGACGTCCGCTTCGGACGCACCGTCCCGTCGCGGCACAACACCAGCGCACCGGACATCCGCTTCAGCGATTTCCGCTGACGTGCCGGCACGGCCTGCCGTCTTTTGTAATTCCGGGCAACGGAAGCACGAAGCGGCGGGCGCGCGGTGGCATCGCAATGCGCGGAACGAACTTTGCTTGAGGGACGGGTTGGCCGTACCGCCCCCCGCAGCCTTGCGCCGGGCGATACGAACCGAGCCGCCATCAGGAGACCGCCGTGAACCAAGCCGCCCGTCCCTTTGCCGTCGTCACCGGTGCCTCGTCGGGCATCGGCTTCGAGCTTGCGCGCTGTTGTGCGATGCAAGGTTACGATCTGCTGATCGCGGCCGACGAGCCCGCCATCGACACCGCGGCGGTGGCCCTGCGCGATACCGGCATGGCCGTCGATGCGCTGTGCGTGGACCTGGCCGATCCGGCCGGCGTCGAGGCGCTGTATCGCGCCACGAAGGGGCGTCCCGTCGACGTGCTGTGCGCCAACGCGGGCCGCGGCCTGGGCCGCGCCTTTCTCGACCAGGACTTCCGCGACATCCAGCGCGTGGTCGAGACCAACGTCACCGGCACGCTGGACTTGCTGCATCGCATCGGCCGCGACATGCGCGACCGCCGCACCGGCCGCATCCTGATCACCGGCTCGATCGCCGGCTTCATGCCGGGCACCTATCAGGCCGTCTACAACGCGACCAAGGCCTTCCTCGATTCCTTCTCGTTTGCGCTGCGGCACGAATTGCGCGATTGCGGGGTCACGGTGACCTGCCTGATGCCGGGCGCGACCGAGACCGATTTCTTCGAGCGCGCCGACATGCTCGACACGCGGCTGGGCCAGCAGAAGAAGGACGACCCTGCCGAGGTCGCGCGCGAGGGCTTCGAGGCGATGCTGCGGGGCGACGGCGACGTCGTCACCGGGTGGCAGAACAAGCTGCGCGCCGCGATCTCGAACGTGACACCGGCCGATCTGCTGGCCGAGCAGCACCGCCGCATGGCCGAGCCCGGCGGCGGCATGGAGCGGTGAGCCCGAGGAAGCGAAGGCTCGCCGCGCGCCAAATCGTCATTAAGGACCATTGCATAGCGGCCTTGCGCGTACTAGCGTCGTAGTTGTCGTTCCCCACCGCCGCCGTTCCGGCGCCCTATCCGCGCCGGCGGACGTTCGCATCCCGGGCACCGAGCCAGCCCTGCCAGCTGATGCCCGACAACAAGGAGACAGCCATGCGACAGCGCACGACCTTCGATCCCGCCCTTCCCGCATCCCCGCCGCGCAGACGTCCCCGCGGCTGGCTGATGATGGCCACTGCCGCGCTGTTGCTGTCCGCGTGCGGCGGCGACGATGACGACGACCACCATGGCCACAAGCCGCCGCCCCCGCAACCGGTGGCGGGCTGTGAGCTGAATGGCACGACCGGCGGCGAGGTGATCGTGCTGCCCGGCGAGCCCGGCGCCCCCGAGGTCGCCACCGGCTACGCGCCGAAGCGCACGGTCTATGCGAAGACATACATGGCGGTGACCAACAATCCGGTGTCGACCAAGGTCGCCTGCGACATCCTGAAGGACGGCGGCACCGCGGTCGATGCGGCGGTGGCCGCGCAGATGGTGCTGAACCTCGTCGAGCCGCAGTCGTCCGGCATCGGCGGCGGCGCCTTCATCATGCATTACGACGCGCAGAAAAAGAAGGTCATCGCCTACGACGGCCGCGAAACCGCGCCCTCCGGAGCCGACGAGAACTATCTGCGCTGGAAGTCCTCGACCGACCAGACCCCGCCGCTGCCCAACGCGGTGCGCAGCGGCCGCTCGATCGGCACGCCGGGCACACTCCGCGTGCTCGAACTCGCCCATCGCGACTACGGCAAGAAGACCTGGAAGGAACTGTTCTCGCCGGCGATCAAGCTGGCCACCGACGGCTTCGCGATTCCGCCGCGCATGGCCGCGTCGATCTCCAGCGCCACCACCGTGCAGAACATCAAGCGCGATCCGGAGATGGCCGCCTACTTCCTGAACCCCGACGGCACGCCGCGCGCGGTCAATACGATCCTGAAGAACCCGGCGCTGGCGCAGACCTTCACCGCGGTGGCCGAGGGCGGGGCCGATGCCTTCTACAAGGACGGGCCGATCGCCCGCGCCATCGTCGACAAGATCCGCACCACCTACGATGGCGGCACCACGCCGGGCGTGACCACGCTCGACGATCTCGCCAACTACCAGGCCAAGAAGCGCGAGCCGGTCTGCACCACCTATCGGCAATACGAGATCTGCGGCATGCCGCCGCCGTCCTCGGGCGGCATCGCGGTCGGGCAGATTCTCGGCATCCTCGAGAACTTCGACATGGCCAGCCATGCGCCCACCAGCATGGACCAGAACGGCGGAAAGCCCAGCGTTACCGGCGTGCACCTGGTCGGCGAGGCCGGCAACCTGGCCTATGCGGATCGCAACCAGTACGTGGCCGACACCGACTTCGTGCCGTTGCCCGGCGGCAGCCCGGACACGATGCTCAACAAGAGCTATCTGGCCCAGCGCGCCGGCATGATCAGCCTGACCGCGGCGATGCCGCGGCCCGTGCCGGCCGGCAACTTCGGTGGGGCGCCGATGGGGGCGCCGATCATCGCCGAGCGCGGCACCACGCATCTGTCGCTGGTCGACAAGTACGGCAACGTGGTGGCGATGACGACGACGATCGAATCGGGACTGGGCTCGTACCACATGACCGGCGGCTTCCTGCTGAACAACGAGCTGACCGATTTCAGCGCGGAGCCGGTCGATGCGAACGGGGCGCAGATCGCGAATCGCGTGCAGCCGCTGAAGCGCCCGCGCAGCTCGATGTCGCCGACGCTGGTGTTCGAGCGCAAGGGCGACGGCAGCCGCGGCGACTTCAAGATGACCACCGGTTCGCCGGGCGGGGCCACCATCATCCAGTACGTCGCCAAGACGCTGGTCGGCGTGCTCGACTGGAAGATGGACGCGCAGCAGGCGGTGTCGATGATCGACTTCGGCTCGAACAACGCGACGATGATCGTCGGCGGCGAGCATCCGAACGTCGATACCAGCACGCCGCAGGGCGGACTGCCGGGCGACAACGATCCGCTGGTCAAGGGCCTGCGCAATCTGGGCCACAACGTCAGCGTGGGGAACCAGTCCAGCGGCCTGAGCGCGATCGTGCGGGAGACGATCGGCGGGGCGCCGGCGCTGGTCGGCGGTGCCGATCCGCGGCGCGAGGGCGTGGTGCTGGGCGATACGTTCCGGCCGTGATGTCGGCGCGTTAGCGCCCTGGTCGTGCGGCGGGCCGGATCCTGTGCGAGCAGGTCCGGCCCGCTGCGCTTGCATTGCCGCTGAGGACCCGGGGAATCCCGGTGTGGCCGCGTGCAGCGCCGGCGCAGCCCCGCGGCACCGCGGCGCCTGCGCCCGGTACAATGCCCGCTTTCCGCCCGCCCTGATTTCTTATCCCCCTCGCTCCCATGACCACGCTAGGAACGCCCCTTTCTCCCCGCGCCACCAAAGTGATGCTGCTCGGCTCCGGAGAGCTCGGCAAGGAAGTGCTGATCGCCTTGCAGCGGCTCGGCGTCGAAACCATCGCGGTCGACCGCTACGACCGCGCGCCGGGCCAGCAGGTCGCGCACCACGCGCGCACCATCGCGATGAGCGACCCCGACCAGCTGAAGGCGTTGATCGAGGCCGAGCGGCCCGACCTGGTGGTGCCCGAGATCGAGGCGATCGCCACGCCGATGCTCGAAACGCTGGAAGCGGCCGGCACGGTCCGCGTGATTCCGACCGCCCGCGCCGCGCGCCTGACGATGGACCGCGAGGGCATCCGCCGCCTGGCGGCCGAGACGCTGGGCCTGCCGACCAGCCCGTATCGCTTCTGCGATTCGCTGCAGGAACTGCGCGACGCCATCGACGGCGGCATCGGCTACCCGTGCGTGGTCAAGCCGGTGATGAGCAGCTCGGGCAAGGGCCAGAGCAAGCTCGACGGCCAGCAGGACGTCGAGCGGGCGTGGGCATACGCGATGGCCGGCGGGCGCGTCAGCCACGGCCGCGTGATCGTGGAAGGCTTCATCGATTTCGATTACGAGATCACGCTGCTGACCGTGCGCGCCCGCGGCGCCGACGGCAGCATCGAGACGCATTTCTGCGAGCCGATCGGCCATCTGCAGCAGGCCGGCGATTACGTCGAGAGCTGGCAGCCGCATCCGATGCATCCCGCCGCGCTGCAGAAGGCGCGCGAAATCGCCCGCGCGGTGACCGGCGACCTCGGCGGGCAGGGCCTGTTCGGCGTCGAGCTGTTCGTCAAGGGCGAGCAGGTCTGGTTCAGCGAGGTCAGCCCGCGCCCCCACGATACCGGCATGGTGACGATGATCACGCAGTGGCAGAGCGAGTTCGAACTGCATGCGCGCGCGATTCTCGGCCTGCCGGTCGATACCACGCTGAAGAGCCCGGGCGCCAGCGCGGTGATCTATGGCGGCGTGGACGGCGAGGGCGTGGTGTTCGATGGCGTCGACCAGGCGCTGCGCGTGCCGCGCACCGATCTGCGCCTGTTCGGCAAGCCGGAGAGCTTCGCCAAGCGCCGCATGGGCGTGGCGCTCGCCTACGACGCCGACGTCGAGGCCGCGCGGGCCAACGCGCGCGAAGCGGCGGGCAAGGTCGTGCCGCGGCTGCCGGACTGATCCACCGCCCGCGGCAGCCACATGCCGACCCACAGCCCGCGCGGCAAGGCATTGCGCGCCGCGATGCCACCGCCGTGCGCCGCGATGCTCGCCATGGCGATGCTCAGGCCAAGCCCGGAGCCCTCACTGTCCGGCCGCGCGCCGTCGCGGACCCGATAGAAGGGCTCGAACAGGTGCGGCAGCGCGTCGGGCGGCACGCCCGGCCCGCCATCGACGATATCGAGTTCGAGGCGATCGCCTGCGGTGCGCAGCGTCACGCGGATCGGCGCGCCCGGATCGGTATGCCGGATCGCGTTGCGCAGCACGTTGTCGATCGCGCTGGACAGGCGCACGCGGTCTCCCATCACCATGGCGGGCGGCGGCGCGGTCCATTCGACGGAGACGCCGCGCGCCGCGGCTTCGAAACGGGCGTCCTCGACCACGGCATCCACCACGCCGACCAGTTCCAGCGGCTGCAACGGCAGCCCCTTGGCGCCGAGCCGGGCCAGCGTCAGCGTATGCGCGACCAGGCCGTCGAGCCGCTCGATCTCGCGTTCGATCCGATCGAGCTGCACCGACAGCCGGCCATCGTCGCGCCTGGCCAGTTCGCTCGACACCTGCAGCCGCGCCAGCGGCGAGCGCAGTTCATGGGCGATATTGCGCAGCATCCGTTCACGCGATCTGACCAGCGCCTCCAGCCGCGCCGCCATGCTGTCGAAGTCGCGCGCCAGATGGCCGAGTTCGTCGGCACGCGAGGCCATCGCGGGCGGCATGCGCGCGCGCAGATCGCCGCCGGCCAGGGCACGGACCGCCTCGCGCAGGCTCCGCACCGGCGCCGTGACATGGCGCGTCAGCGCCCAGCACAGCGGCGCGCTGACCGCCAGCGCGAACAGGCCCAGCGCCAGCATCACCGGCGACAGGTGCAGCATCTCCCAGCGCGAGGAATCGAACGGCAGGAAGACCATCAGCAGGTCCTCGCCATCAGGCAGCGGGATCGCCTGCGGGTCCCACCATGACACGCTGGCGCCGGGCGCGAGCGGCAGCGTGCCGCGATCGTGGTCGAGCGGCGCGCTCGCGTCGAGCGCATGGCGGGGGCGTTCCAGCGTACTGACCCAGTCATGGACCCGTGTCGGCAGGCGGCGGCCGAGGATGTCGACGTTGTGCTCGTCGACCAGGTAGATCTGCAGCGCCGAAAAGCGCGAGTCCATCGCGCGCACCCAGCGTTCCAGACCCGGCCGGCCCTGCGTGCGCGCGATCTGCAGCGCGTCGTAGGTCAGGCTGGCGGGATTGAGGCCGTCCAGTGCCTGGAAGCGATACCAGGCGACCGACGCGGTCAGCGCCATGCCGATCGCCACGATCGCGGCCATGCCGGCCCAGAAGGCGAGGAAGTTGCGCCAGAACAGCGGCAGCGAGGCCATCGTCACGCCACCAGCACGTAGCCGCGTCCGCGCTGGTTGCGGATCGCGGTCGTGGTCGCGGAGCCGTCCCCGCCGAGCTTGCGGCGCAGGCTGCTGATATGCGTGTCGATGCTGCGGTCGTAGCGGTCGGGCACGCGCCCCAGCGCGTACTGGCCGAGCTGTTCGCGCGCCACCACCTGGCCGGCCGAGCGCATCAGCATTTCGAGAATCCGCGTTTCCGTGCCCGTCAGCGAGGCCTCGCCATGGGCCTGCGTGACCTTGCCGGAGACCACGTGCAAGGTCAGCCCGCCGACCGTCAGCGTGTCGGCCCCGCTGTCCGGTGTCGAGTCGAAGCGGCGCAGTACCGCGCCGATGCGCGCCTTCAGTTCGCGCGGGCTGAACGGCTTGGCCAGATAATCGTCGGCGCCCAGCTCCAGCCCGATCACGCGATCGGTCTCGTCGCCATGCGCGGTGAACATGATGACCGGGCGCTGCGAACGCGCGCGATGCCGGCGCAGCAGTTCGAGCCCGTTGCCGTCGGGCAGCATCAGATCGAGCAGCGCCAGGTCGTGGTCGCCGCGCGCGAGCAGCGCCTCGCCGTCGGCGCCGCGATGTGCGATCGAGAATTGCCAGCGCTCCGGCTCGAAATACTCGCGCAGCATCTGCGTCAGTTCGACGTCGTCGTCGATCAGCAGGATGCGGCGGGGCGCGTCGGGCGAGCGTACTTGCATGCGTGTCGAAGGGGTGAAGCACCGTCCCGGCGGCGCGATCGCGCGCCACGTCAAGAAGTGCAAAGAAGTCAAAAGCTGTCCAAAGCTCGTTGATGAGCCCGGCGGGCCACATTCTAATATGAGAATGATTGTCATTCACAGAATCGGCCGCGTACGACGTGCCGGGCATACGGGGAAATCGCGAGCATGAGCAGTAGCAGCAACGACATGGGCAGCGGCGCGGCCAGCGGTGGCGCGAGCTTGATGACGGTAACGACGGGGACGACTGGAACGACCGGGACGACGGGAATGACGCGGCACCGGGCAACGACTCGGCGACGCAAGCTGCGCGCGGTGGCAAGGGTCGCGGCGATGCTGTGCGCGGGCGGCGGCGGATGGATGGCAGGCGGTGCGCTGGCGCAGCAAGCCGCCGGCGAGGCGATCTCGCCGGCAACACGCGCCACATCGGCCACACCGGCCACACTGGCCGCGCCAGCCACACCAGCCACGCTGGAAACCGTGGTCGTCACCGCCTCCGGCTACGAGCAGCAGATCAAGGAGGCGCCCGCCTCGATCTCGGTGATCACGCGCGACGAACTCGAGAAGGGCGCCTATCGCGATATCAACGACGCGCTGATCGGCGTGCCCGGCGTGGTCGTCACCGGCGGCGCCGACCGCCAGGACATCAGCCTGCGCGGCATGGGCGCCAAGTACACGCAGATCCTGATCGACGGCAAGCGCCAGAATTCGCGCGAGACCCGCACCAATTCCGACAGCGCCGGGGTCGAGGGCGGCTGGACGCCGCCGCTGGCCGCGATCGAACGGATCGAGGTGGTGCGCGGCCCGATGTCCTCGCTGTATGGCTCCGACGCGATGGGCGGCGTGATCAACATCATCACGCGCAAGGTGCCGAAGCGATGGACCGGCGAGGTGCGCACCGACGCCACGCTGCAGCAGCACAGCCACTCCGGCAACATCTACCAGGGCAATTTCTATCTGGCCGGCCCGCTGCAGACCGACCTGCTGGGCCTGCAGCTGTACGGCCAGTACACGCACCGCGAAGAGGACCACATCCCCTACGGATTTCGCGGCCGCGACACGCGCAACATCACGGCGAAACTCGCGCTGACGCCGAACCGCCATCACGACATCGTGCTCGAGGCCACCTCGATGCGGCAGAACATCGAGGAGACGCTGGGCAGGACCGTGGCGCCGCTGCCGCCCGGCGCGAGTTGCCCGCGCACCGGCTGCCCGGCATCGTCCGAGACCGACTACCGCAGCGAGAAATACGCGCTGTCGCACACCGGCCGCTGGGGCTTCGCGACCTCGGACAGCTATATCCAGCAGGAGGAGTTCGACAACCGTACGCGCCGGATGAAGATCCGGAATCTGGACATGCGCACCAGCTGGACGATGCCGCTCGGCAACCACATGCTCACCGTCGGCGCGAACTATCTGAACCAGCGCCTGAACGACCAGACCGGCAACCAGATCGCCGGCGGCCCGAACCAGGTCGAGCGCTATCAATGGGCGCTGTTCGCCGAGGACGAATGGCGGCTGACCGAGCGCTTTGCGCTGACCGGCGGCCTGCGCATGGACAAGGACGAGAAGTTCGGCGACCACTACAGTCCGCGCCTGTACGGCGTCTGGCAGGTGGCCGACCGCTGGACCGTCAAGGGCGGCGTCTCGACCGGTTTCCGCGCGCCCGACCTGCGCCAGACCGTGGCGGGCTGGGGCCAGACCAGCCGCGGCGGCAATATGTACGGCAACCCGGACCTGAAGCCCGAGACCTCGGTCACGCAGGAAATCGGCCTGCTGTACGACAACGGCACCGGCTTCCAGGCCGGCTTCACGGTGTTCAACAACGACTTCAAGGACAAGATCACCCGCGTCGCCTGTCCGCTCACGCAGTGCACCGATGGACCGAACCAGTTCGGCGCCAATCCGACCACCTACATGAACGTCGACAAGGCGTACTCGCGCGGCATCGAGGCGAACCTGAAGTGGCCGCTGGCGCGCGACTGGTCGCTGGTCGGCAGCTATACCTTCACCAAGTCCGAGCAGGAGAGCGGCCAGTACCAGGGCCAGCCGCTGAACCAGCTGCCGAAACACCTGCTGACCGCGACGCTGAACTGGCAGGCCACCGGCGCGCTGCGCGCCTGGACCCGCGTCAACTATCGCGGCAAGGAAAGCCAGCCGATCACCGGGCCGTCGTCGAGCACCGTGGTGGCGCCGTCGTACACCTTCGTCGACCTCGGCGCTACCTATGCGGTCAACAAGAACGTGTCGGTGTTCGCCGGCATCTACAACCTGTTCGACAAGTCGGTCCGCTATGCCGACTACGGCTATGTCGAAGACGGCCGGCGCTACTGGATGAGCGTCTCGGTCAAGTTCTGAGGAGTGGCCATGCAATCGATTCCGTTCACGATGTCCGCTGCGACGCGGGCCTTGCGCCGCGCCCCTGCCGGCGCGCTCGCCGCGGCGTGCGTTGCGTCTTCTGCGTTCTGCTGCGTCGCCATTGCGGCGGCACCGCCGGCATCGGCGGCACCGGTGGCAACGCTCCCCGCCACCGGAACCACGCTGTCGATCGCCCATGCAAAGGGCACCACGACGCTGCCGGCGCAGCCGGCCAAGGTGGTCACGATGGACCTGGCCGCGCTCGATACGCTGGACGCGCTCGGCGTGCCGGTCGCGGGCGTTCCCGCCACGACGCTACCCCCGCATCTGGCCCGCTATCGCAGCGACAGCGTGGTCAAGGTCGGCACGCTGTTCGAACCGAACCCGGCCGTGATCGAGGCGATCGCGCCAGGCCTGATCGTCATCGGCGGACGGTCGGCGAAGCAGTACGAGGCGCTGTCCCGTCTCGCGCCGACGGTGGACCTGAGCATCGATCGCGCCGACCGCATCGGCAGCATCGCACGCCATGCCGAGAGCCTGGGCCGCGTGTTCGGCCGGCAGCAGCCGGCGGCGACCGCGGTGCAGGCGCTACGCGCCGGCGTGGAGACGCTGAAGCAAAAGGCGGCCACCGCGGGCACCGCGCTGGTGGTGCTGACCGCGGGCGAGAACATCAGCGCGCAAGGGCCGGGCTCGCGCTTCGGCACCGTGCACGACGCGTTCGGCTTCCAGGCCGCGCTGCCGGATCTGAATCCGGAGGGCAGGGGAACGAAGCTGACGGTGCAGCAGATCCGCGACGCCAATCCCGACTGGCTGTTCGTGATCGACCGCGACGCGGCGGTCGGCAAGCCGCCCTCGGCGGCGCTGGCCTCGCTCGACGGCGGCGCACTGGGGCGCAATGCCGCCGGCAAGCCGGTGCGCGTGGTCAAGCTCGATCCGATCCTGTGGTACCTGATGGATGGCGGCGGGCTGCGCGGCATGCAGCTGACCGTGCGGCAACTGAGCGACGCGATCGGCAGCGCAACGGCGCAGGGCTTCGTGGCACCGGCGATCGCGCCAAGCGAGCGCTTTTTGCAGCGTTAGGCCAGCGCCAACCCAGCGCCAGCCCGCATGAGGCCAGCGTCAGCCCGCATGAGGCCAGCGTCAGGCCAGCGTGAGGTCAGCGTGAGGTCAGCGTGAGGTCAGCGTGAGGTCAGCGTGAGGTCAGCGTGAGGTCAGCGTCGGGCCAGCGTTATCCGGGCGCGTCCGCCGCGCTGCTCAGGCCAATGGCTCGGCGTGGATCTTCCCCAGCAGCCACTGCATTCCGGCCAGATGCTGCTGGTCGTGGCTGCACAGGTAATGCACGAGGCTGCGGACCGTCAGCGCTCCGTAGCCCTCGAACTCCGCCGTGCGGGCAAGCTGCCGATCGTCCAGGCCGGCGATCAGCGCGACGGTCTTCTCGCGCGCCGCGCGGAAGTCCGCGAGCACCTGCGCGGCATCGGCGGTCGCATAGCCTCGCTCGATCGCCAGCGCGTCGCCGTCGATCGATGGCAGCAGCGGATGCGTCTCGGCGAGTGCGCGCGCGAAGCGCACGTGATAGCCATCGATCTCGATATCGCGAACGTGGCACAGCTGGCCGATCGCGGTGAACGGCTCGCTCGGCACGCCTTCCCAGCTGGCCGGGGACCAGTTGCGATGGGTGGCCGGAACGGCCGCGTGGAAGACTTCCAGTTGGCGCGGGAAATCGCGCAGGGCGGCAAGGGTGGCGGGGTCGATCATGTCGTGGGGGCGTTGGTACGCGACGTGAGGGTACGCATCGCGCAATGTACCCAGCCGCGGGGCACACGGGCAATCATCACGCCGCTGTTCTCCCTTGCCGGACCGGAACAGAGAGAGTCAGCCCGGACATGCCCGCACAGGCAACACCGACCCCTCGGATCCGCACCCACGCTAGGCGGCGGCCGCCTCGTCCCCGGCATTCCGGTCGATCTGCCGCATCGCCTTCTCGATTTCGTCCGCATCGGTCGGCCTGACCAGCCGCGCCACCTCCTTGCCGTCGCGCAGGAACACCAAGGTCGGCCACAGCTTGATGCGGAACGAGCGGCCGAGCGGGCGGCCGCTGCCGTCCTCGACCTTGATGTGCCGCACCTGCTGATGGCGCGAGAAGGCCGAGGCAATCGGCGCCTGCGCCCGCATGCAGTAGCCGCACCAGGGTGCGCCGAATTCCAGCACAGCGGCGCCGGGCAACGCGTCGATATCCTCGCGTGGCGGTTCGATCGCCATATAGGTTTCCGACATGGCCATTTGTCGTCTCCGTATTTGTCCTCGATATCCCGAGCTAGCGAAATTCACGCCAGGCAGGGCTCAAGAGTGCCGCAGGGCTGACGTAAACCCTGAATGAAACCACACTAACATCAGAATTAAGCGGCTACTGAGCCGCTTTTTTGATGATAGCCGTCCCCTGGCCCCATCATGAACATCAGTCAACGTCTGCTTTTCACGCTGTTCTTCTCCCTGCTCGCCTTGCTGGTCGTCGGCATCGGCGGCATCTGGCAACTGAACCAGGCCGAACAACGCCTGGAGTATTTCAACGAAAACACCCTGACCAGCGTGCGCCGGCTCAATGCGATCAAGGACAGCACCACCGCGATCCGGGTCCAGCTGTATCGCCATGCGCTCGCCGACGACGCGAAGGCCAAGGACGACGCCGAGCAGGAGATCGCCAACGCGATCAAGCGCTTCGACGATCTGGCCGCCCGGTACGAGCGCGAGGACATCTCCAACGATGCCGACCGCAAGCTGCTGGAGGAGGACCGCGCCGCGCTGGCACGCTATCGCGCCCAGCATCCCGCTTTCTTTGCGCTGTCCCGCACCAACGACACCGCGGGCCTGCACGCGATGCTGTCGTCGGGCGAGCTGCATCTGGCCTCGGGCGCGCTGCGCAAGCAGATCGACGCGCATCTGGACTTCAACAGCAAGATGGGCGACGACTCGGTGGTGGAGAACCAGCGCGCCAGCGCGATCGCGGTGCGCGTGTTCGGCACCGTCATCGGCGTGACCGTGCTGATCGTCGCCGTGCTGGCGTGGCTGCTGTATCGCCGCATCCGCGACAGCCTGGGCGAGATGCAGGCCAGCATGGAGCATGTCAGCGAAACGCTGGACCTGAGCCATCGCTCGCCGGTGCGCCGTCTCGACGAGGTGGGCCGCACCGCGCAGAGCTTCAATGCGCTGCTCGACCGCGTCGCCGCGGCGATGCGCGAGGTGCGCCAGTCGAGCGATTCGGTCGGCGTGGCCGCACGCCAGATCGCGGCCGGCAACGCCGACCTGTCGTCGCGCACCGAGCAGCAGGCCGCCTCGCTCGAGGAGACCGCGTCCAGCATGGAAGAGCTGACCACCACGGTGCGCCACAACGCGGACAGCGCGCGCCAGGCCAGCACGCTGGCCGACAACGCGGCCGCCGTGGCGCATCACGGCCATGTCGCCACCGGCCAGATGGTCGAGACCATGGGCGCGATCAGCACCAACTCGAACCGCATCGCCGAGATCACGGGCATGATCGAGGGCATTGCCTTCCAGACCAACATCCTGGCGCTGAACGCCGCGGTGGAAGCCGCGCGAGCCGGCGAACAGGGCCGCGGCTTCGCCGTGGTGGCCGGCGAGGTGCGCACGCTGGCGCAGCGCTCGTCGAGCGCCGCCAAGGAGATCAAGGAACTGATCGACGCCTCGGTGTCGACGGTGCGCACCGGCTCGGCCCAGGCCGAAAGCGTGGGCGCGACCATGAACGAGATCCAGCAGGCGGTCAAGCAGGTGTCCGACATCATCGGCGAGATCGCCGCGGCCACCGGCGAACAGAGCCGCGGCATCGAGCAGGTCAACCAGGCGGTCGGCCAGATGGACCAGGTCACGCAGCAGAACGCCGCGCTGGTCGAGGAAGCCGCCGCCGCTGCGCATTCGCTGGACGAACAGGCAACGCGCCTGCTGGAAACGGTGGCGATGTTCCGCCTCGCGGCGGGCCACGGTGCCGCCGCGCCGTCGAAGGCCCCCGCGGTCGCCCGCGCGCAGCTGGCCGCGGCCTGACGCGGGACGCACCGGCCTGAGCCTGGACGGCTCGGGCTTCGACAGCTCGTGCTTGGACGGCGCGCTTCGACGGCTCCGGCGTCGACGGCTCGGGTTTCGACGGCTCGGGCTTCGACAACTCGGGCTTCGACGGCTCGGGCTTCGACAACTCGGGCGTCGACAACTCGGGCGTCGACAACTCGGGCGTCGACAACTCGGGCTTCGACAACTCGGGCGTCGACAACTCGGCGTCGACAACTCGGGCTTCGACAGTTCGGGCCGCTAGCGGGCGGCCACCCGTTTTGCGGCCATCCGCTGGACGGTGCCGCGATTGCCGTCCACCGCCAGCGTGTCGCCGTCGGCCAGTTGCGACAGGATGCCGGGCAGATTGACCACGGCCGGAATGCCGAACTCGCGCGCGACGATCGCGCCATGCGACAGGTAGCCGCCGGTCTCCATCACGAGGCCGCCGGCGCGCAGGAATAGCGGCGTCCAGGCCGGATCGGTGCTGGGCGCCACCAGGATGTCGCCATTGGCCATCGCCGTCGCCTGTTGCGGGCTGCGTGCGACGCAAGCGGGTCCCTGCGCCTGCCCGGCGCCGACCGGCGTGCCGGACCAGCGCCCGGCGGCGGCATCTGCCACCGAGGCGGCGCTCGGTTCCGACGAGGGGAACACCGCCGGCAATGCGCCCGGCTGCTCGACGATCACCGCAGGCTCGGTCTGCCCGGCCTGACGCGCCAGCGTTTCGGCGCGCCGCGCCGCGCGCCGGGCGGCGTGCTGCAGCGGCATCCGGCCTTCCGCGGCCGCGAGCAATTCGAACGCGGTCAGATGGAACACATCGTCGGCCCGCTTCAAGCCGGCGTCGTTGCCGTTCTCCTTGTCGTCCTCGTCGCTGTCCTCGTCAGCGTTCGCGCCCGCACGGGTCAACTGCGCGCCTAGCGCCAGCGCGGTGCGCCGCACCACTTCGAGATACCGCATCAACGCGCTGCGCGCGGCCTCGCGCTGATTGCACTCGCGCGTCGCGACCCGCACCATCCGCCGCAGCAGCGGCAGCATCGCGGGGCGAGCCAACGGCGGTATCGCGGCGCGCAGACGCTGCCACGCCTGGCGCGCGGCATCGCGCTGGCGCTGCCGCACCGCGTGGGCGTCGCTGCCGATCATGCCAAGCACGGTGTCGAGCAGATAGTCGGGCGCCTCGCGCCAGCGCGGCTGCCGCACATAGCTTTCCGCGGTGGCGCGATGGCCGTAGCGCTCCAGGAATTCGGCGAACGCGCGGCGAAAGGGACTGTGCGCGGGCAGCCGTTGCTCCCACTGCGCGCCGATCCGCTGCGGACTCCGCAGCCACGCCAGCGCTTCGGCATCCGCCGCGGCGGTCTCGGCCAACGCGATCAGCGCATAGCCCTGCTGCGCGGTGACGCTCGGCTCGCCCCCGGCCATCAGCGCCGCGGTCACCGCATAGCCCTCGCCGGGGCAGTACTTCTCGACCAGATCGACCAGCCCGGCGAGCGTGCCGCCGGCCGAGCCCTGCAGGAAGAACAGCGGATCGGCCTGCGCGACCGTGCGGAACTGCTCGCGCAGCAGCCGGGCCAGCGCGCCGCGATCGGCGGGCAGCGCCTGCTCGCGCCACTGGCGCGTCTGCTCGGCGGCGCGCGCCAGCGCCGCTTCGCCCAGGCGTCGTTGCCGCGGTGAGCGCGCCAGATAGCGCAGCATGCGCAGGCCGCGGGCGAGGCGGTCGCGCGCGCTGGGAGGCGGCACCGCGATCTCCGGCTGCGTGCCGCCGAGCAGGCGGTTGACGGCGTCGGGACGCACGCCCAGCGCGTCGTAGCACTCCCACTGCATCAGCGACACGTCGAGATACAGGCGGCCGTCGAACAGCGCCGCGTGCTCGGTGCCGGGCAGGATCGGATAGCCGGACAGCGAAAAGCCCAGCGTCAGCATCCGGTTGGCCATCGTGCGGCAGCCGTGCCAGTCGAGCGCGGACAGCGGGTCGGGCATGATCTCGCGGGTATTGCCGCGCGACCAGTAGCGCGGCTGCTCGCGCAGCGCCGGATAGGTGTGCCGCGCCCGCGCGGTGACGGGCCTGGCCTGCACGATCCAGAAGCGCTCGCCGTCCCAGACCCATTCGATGTCATAGCGGGGATTGGCGAAGTCCAGCGCGCTGGCGGCATCGCGCGACAGCCCGCCGAGCGCGATGGCCTGCGCGTCGGACAGTACCGCCTCGGCGGCCTGCTGCGCGGGCGTGTCGATCACCGTGGTGCCGCCGCCGGACCGGACCCGCGTCATGCGCTGCTTGCCGCCGAGGCGGCGCGCGATCACGCGCAGCGCATCGTCGCCATCGGTGCTTTCGTTGCTCTGCAGCCGATATTCGTCGCCATCGGCCTGTCCGCCGACCAGCGCCTCGCCCAGGCCCCAATGCGCGTGGATCAGCAACTGATCGTCGCGGCCGGACAGCGGGTCGCAGGTAAAGGCAATGCCGGCCGCCACCGCCGGCAGCAGCGGCATCACGACCACCGCCATCGCCGGTTGGTGTCCTTGCCGGTCGAGACCCAGGCGTTGCCGATAGGCGACCGCCGCCGGCTCCCACACCGAATCCCACGCCGCCTGCACCGCCTCGGCCACGGCATCCACGCCGGTCACGTTCAGCCGCGACAGGTGGATGCCGGCGAATGAGGCCTGCGCCGAATCCTCCTGCGGGGCCGACGAGCGGACCGCGAGCGGCGTGGTTTCCCAATCCCGCACCGCCAGTTCGCGCGCGAGCGCGTCGCGCAGGGCCTGGGGCACCAGATCGCCGGCGCGCCGGCCGCGGCTCGCGTCGGCATGGATCACGAAGCCGTCGGGCACCGGCACGCCGAGCTGCGCCATCAGCGCCAGCTGCCAGCCCTTGCCGCCGGCGGCGGCCGGCCCTTGCACCGCGGCGGC
>Ga0065721_10049908_pt1 | contig 25554 bp, 22 predicted proteins | sample Mesricmetagenome_FD_59108 | JGI IMG/M metagenome (GOLD analysis project Ga0065721, IMG submission 59108) | Mesophilic microbial community from rice straw/compost enrichment Sample: eDNA_1 v2 (version 2) | ecosystem: Engineered > Solid waste > Grass > Composting > Bioreactor | place: USA: Davis... | reverse complement strand
CACCTTTCCCGCTCTGTTAGCCTCCTTCGGCGCTTACAGCACCCAGTCACACTAGTTTCACCCGCTGTTAGCTTCCTTTGGCGCTTACAGCGAGCGGATTGGGCTAATGCCGGCACCTTTCCCGCCCCGTAAGCCTCCTTCGGCGCTTACAGCGTCCAGTCACACTAGTTTCGCCTGCTGTTAGCTTCCTTTGGCGCTTACAGCGAGCGGATTGGGCTAATACCGGCACCTTTCCCGCTCCACAAGCCTCCTTCGGCGCTTACAGCGTCCATTCACACTAGTTTCGCCTGCTGTTAGCCTCCTTTGGCGCTTACAGCGAGCGGATTGGGATAATGCCGGCACCTTTCCCGCTCCGTAAGCCTCCTTCGGAGCTTACAGAATCACAAAAGGCTGTCCACGGGCACCTTCGCCCGGAACAGCCTCCTCCCACTCCAACCTTACTCTTCCAAGCTCTGCGCCAGATCAGCGATGAGATCCTCCCGGTCCTCAATGCCAACCGAGATCCGTATCAATCCTTCGGTAATGCCTAGCTGCTCTCTCCTTTCCTTTGGAATCGACGCATGCGTCATCCGGGCGGGGACGGAGATAAGGCTTTCTACCGCGCCAAGGCTCTCGGCAAGTGTGAAATACCGCAGCTTCCGCAGCACTTCCGCCACACGCTTCTCGTCTCCCACGTCGAAGGAGATCATCCCGCCGAACCCAAGCGCCTGCCGCTTCGCCAGCTCATGCTGCGGATGCCCCGGCAGGCCGGGATAATAGACCTGCCGCACAGCCGAATGCTCCACCAGAAAAGCCGCGATCGCCCGGGCATTCGCCTCTTGGGCTTCCATGCGCAGCCCAAGTGTCTTCATTCCGCGCATCAGCAGCCAAGAATCATGCGGCCCAAGCACTCCGCCAACCGCATTCTGTATATAATGCAGCTCTTCGCCTAGCTTCTCATCTGCCGTAACAACAAGTCCCGCAACAACATCGCTATGCCCGCCCAAATATTTGGTCGCCGAATGAACGACCACGTCCGCGCCAAGCGCAAGCGGCGTCTGCCAATACGGCGTGCCAAACGTGTTGTCTACAATAAACAGCAGGCCGTTCGCCTTCGTCCAGGCGGAGACGGCCGCGACATCCGTAAGTTTCAGCAACGGGTTGGTTGGCGTCTCTACAAGCAAAGCTTTCGTATTCGGACGTACTGCCTGCCCCAGCGCTTCCAAATCAGCTGTATCAACAAATGTTGCCTCTATGCCAAGCCGCGCCAGCACCCGGGTGACTATTCGGAACGTTCCACCATAGACGTCGTCGGTTACGAGCAGATGATCCCCGCTGTCCAACCGGGACAGGACCGTATGAATAGCTGCCATGCCGGAACTGAAAGCAAGCCCTCGCGCTCCACCCTCCAGCTCCCTGATCAGCTCCTCCAGCGCATGTCTGGTCGGATTGCCCGTACGGGAATATTCGTAGCCCCGGTGAACGCCAATATCCTCTTGCTTATATGTGCTCGTCTGATAGATCGGTACGCTGACCGCACCTGTATGCGGATCTACCGGCGTACCGCCGTGAATCAGCTTCGTTAATCGCTTCAACTGATAGTCGCCTCCTCTACTCCCCGTAAATCTGCTTGCTGAGATAACGCTCGCTTCCGTCCGGGAATATCGTAACAATCCGGCTGCCAGAAGGCGCCAGCTCCGCCTCCCTCAGCGCAGCCTCAAGCGCAGCGCCCGAAGAGCTGCCAACCAGCAGTCCTTCCAGCCGCGCCAGCTCCTTCACACGGACAAAAGCGATATCATCGGCAATCGTATGAATCGCATCGAAATAAGTCGGGTCCATAAACGGCGCCAGCTTCTCCACGCCAATTCCTTCCGTCCGATGCGGACCCGACTTCCCGCCTGCCAATATCGAGCCCTCCGGCTCGACGATAACCGTCTTCACAGCCGGATTCTGTTCCTTCAAATAACAGGCCGTCCCCATAAACGTGCCGCCCGTTCCCGCTCCAGCGACAAAAACATCCACTCTCCCGTCCAGATCCTGCCACAGCTCCGGACCAAGCGTGTCATAATAAGCCGAAGGGTTCGCCGGATTCGAGAATTGCGCCGGTGAATACGCTCCCGGAATCGACTGTACAAGCTCTTCGGCTTTGCGGATCGCGCCAAGCATACCATCTCCCGTAGGCGTATTAACGACTTCCGCTCCAAGCGCACGCATTAGCGTCTGCTTCTCCATACTGAATTTCTCGGGCACGACAAATATAACTTTATATCCGGTACCAACAGCCGCAAGCGCCAGACCAATTCCGGTATTGCCCGCCGTTGGTTCTATAATTGTTCCTCCGGGCTTCAGCACGCCCTGCCTCGCCGCATCACTCAGCAGCGCCATCCCCAGACGGTCCTTCACGCTTCCCCCTGGATTCATCATCTCCAGCTTGGCGAATAAACGGACTCCGGAAGGTAATGAGAACTGTGTCAATTCAACGATTGGCGTATTCCCGATCAGCTCACGGACATTTCGATATACAGCCATATAAGCATCTCTCCTCTGCTGTTCCCATCTGGAGGTGCAGTTGATCTAGCCCAGCTTGACCGCTTCGAGCAGCCAGACATAACGGTTGAGGCGGGTAAAGCTGACCTTAAATCCATGCTCCATAAACAGCTTATTCAAGATCTCGATAGACGTATAATATTCCGTCTGCAAATCTTGATATAAATTCAAAAATCCCGCCTCCAGCGCAGATTGCTCAATCTCATGACGCTCTTCTGCATTTGCAAAGGATGTATCCGCAAACACCACACGCCCGCCTGGGGCAAGCAAGCTGCTGTAAAGAGCAATCGCTTGTTCTTTTTCCGCATCGGTCAAATGGTGAAAAGCATACGTGCTTACAATCGCATCAATCCGCGCCGGCAGCTGCGGAAATTCCAGAAAATCACCGTCCAGGAGCTCAATCGGCAGCTTCCGCTTCGATACCTCCCGGCGCATCCCCTCCGAAGGCTCGATTCCGTACACCTTGTCGCTCCGCTTAAGCAATTTCTCCGTCAAATTGCCCGTTCCGACGCCAAACTCAACGACTACGCCGCTAACCTTCTCCGCTACTGATTCGAGGATATAATCATACCTCGCGAATACTTCCCGATATTCTTCGTCTTCTCCGGCAACCGTACGATCATAGGACTCCGACCATTCGTCAAACAGCGCCGTAAACTCTCTTCCCATCTGTACGTATGCTCCTCTCGTGCTGCCACAATGTGTTGCTTGTTATCAGCATATGTTGGCGAGCTCTGTTTGTTCTCATCTTTCCAACCCGTTTGATCGGATTTATAAAAAAGAAACAGCCCTGCTCTCAATAGGAGAACAGAGCTGCCTGTCCTAACCGGAGACTACCGATGATACTCCAGCCCCATAAGAAGGGAGCCATTTTCTCGGGAATATGTAATTCCGTGTTTTTACATGCTGCAGGCATATAACCCGTCCATTCGCCAAAAAAAAACCGCATTGCCATAAACGGCAATGCGGTTCCTGCTTTAAGACCTATTAGGAATGCGCGCTCTGCAGACTGCGCTTCTTCTCTCTCAGCGTCATGAGGAAGCACACGAGCAGCACCAGACAAGCTAACGTATAAGGATAGTTAATATCCACATCAAACAAGAATCCGGCGATGATTGGCCCGGCGATATTGCCGAGGCTGGTGAAGGCCGAGTTCAGACCGGCGACGTAACCCTGCTGATCCTTGGCCACCATGGACATTTGCGTGCTGATTGCCGGACGCAGAATATCAATCGCCAGGAAGATAATAAACGTAACGGCAAACACCATCCAGAACAAATGAACGAACAGCGTCAACACGATAAACAAGCCGGCAAACAGGAGACAAATGGAGATGACCCGCCGCTCGCCGAATATCTGCAGAATCCAACTGAAGATGGTTACCTGAACAACAGCTCCGGCAATTGAGCCAAACGTAATAATAAACGCAATATCCTTCGGATCATATCCGAATTTATGGTCTACGAACAACCCGAATACCGTCTCGAAATTAGCCAGTCCAAAGGACATTACAAAAACAATAATCAAGCTCAGGAAATACGGCTCCCGGTAAGAATAACGCAATTGCGTAATAAGTCCGCTCTTCTCTTTCTTGAAGACAGGAGCTTCTGTTGCTTCTTCTTTTGCCGGCTTCGACTCCGGAAGGATAAACAGATTGATAAGTGCTGCAATTAAGCCGGCTGCACCAGCCGCATAAAAAGGCACCCGGATGCCAAATTCAGCGATATACCCGCCAATGCCGGGACCAATAATAAAGCCCGTTGTAATCGCCGCGTTAATAAAGCCCATTCCTTTCGCACGCTGCTCTTTCGTTGTGATATCCGCAGCATACGCCATCACGGCCGGCATAATCATAGCGGCGCTAATGCCGCCAAGCAGCCTGGAGACGAACAATAAGACCGGAGATTCTGCGAACCCAAATAATGCTTCGGAGACAGCAAACACGATCATCCCGATAACGATCATCTTTTTCCTGCCGAATTTATCGGACAGCCGGCCGGCGAGCGGCGAGCACAAAAGCTGAGTCAGCGAGAACGCCGCCACAAGCAGGCCAACAATGCCTCCGGTAATGCCAAGCGTCTCCATGAACTTCGGCATAATCGGAATAACGAGCCCGATCCCCGTGAAGACTAGCAATAAATTAAACATCAGGATGAGCAAGGCTCCCCGATTTTTTAGCAATAATGTCATTTGGTATTCCCCCGATTCCCATGCTGTCACAATACTGAATATTCATTCTAGATTATTGCAGAAAAAAAAGACCTAGCGGCCCGTCTTGGCAATGCCGTGCAAGAACACATCCATCGCCAGCCGGTAAGCCGCCAGAGCTTCATCCCGTTCCATTCTGCGTGTGTGCTGATTGAGGCCATACATCAGACTGTCCAGAATAATTGCGAGTCCGGTCACGTTCGAGGTTTCGAATTCACCGCTATCGATCCCCCGCTGCAGCAAATCCCGGTTAAAGTCAATATAACCCTTTACCATCTCATTGATGCGCTCTTCCACTTCCGAATTTTTCTCCACATTGTAGAAAAACTCATCAATGGCCTTGATAAGCGGGTGATTCAGCTGATCGTAAGCCAGATGCTCAGCCATGCCGTACAACTTATCGATTGTGGTCGGGTACAACGGTTCCTTGGCAAGCCAAGTCTCTTCCCATTCCTTATTCCAATCCTCGATCAGATGCAGAAACAAACCTTCCTTATTCTTAAAATGATAATAGATATTTCCGGCACTGCAGCCGGTCGATTTCACAATATCTTCAATGGAAGTCGCTTTATAGCCCTTCTGCACGAATAACGCCCGGGCGGCATCGGCTATCTTCTTCTTCGTCTGCTCGGTTTGCTGCTGTTTCTTATTCACTTCTGCATCACCCCGCTTATGCTCCGAATATCAATACTGAACATTTATTCAGTATTGTACGTGATAACAGCAAATTTGGCAATCCCGCTTCCGTATTTACATATTCGAGCTCCCTCTTGGAAATAATTAGCGAGAAATTCAATATGTCCCGGAGGAGTATTGTATGCAGGGAAACAAACAAACCATTAGCTCCAAGCAGCTGCTTGCACTCATGATTTTATTCGAGTTCGGCACAGCGATTGTGGTTCATATCGGACTTGAATCCAATCATGCCACCTGGCTCTCCATCCTGATCGCAATTCCCGGCGCACTTCTTCTCTATGGGATTTACCGTTATTTGTATCTGCAGTTCCCTGATCTTATTGTCAGCTCTTATATCCGCAAAATTGTAGGTCCTTTTCTCTCGTGGCCGATCAGCTTGTTTATTCTTGCTTACTTTATCTATAACGGGGCCCGCAATCTTCGGGAAGCCGGCGATTTACTGATCGCTTCGGTCTATGATGAGACTCCGCTATTTATTATTAATGCCACTATGATATTCGTTATGATCTATGTGCTCAGCAAAGGAATTGAAGTATTAGTACGGCTGGCTCAGGTCTATCTGTTTGTCATCCTGATCCTGGGAGTTACCGGGATTCTGGCTATCGTTTTTTCAGGCGAAATTGAGTTTTCTAATCTCTTTCCGATCAACGGGGGCAGTTGGCTGCATGTCCTGCAAACCGCATACCCGTCTATTCTGTTATTTCCGTTTGGCGAATTATTCGCCTTCTCGACAGTGCTTCCGTTGCTGAACAATCCTAAGCAGGCTGGAAAAACAGGTGCAATCGCTATTATTTTCAGCGGCCTTGTATTGTCACTGACGCATGGTCTGCAGCTGCTCGTTCTGGGAGACAGCATATACGTCCGCTCGAATTTTACATTGCTGACTACGATTTCCGTTATTAATATTGCTGATTTTTTGCAAAGGCTGGATGCCATCGTCATGCTGTCGCTGATCATCTGCGTATTTTTCAAGATGAGCTTGTACAGCTACGCTGTGATGGCCATTTGGGGGGATTTATTCCGAATCAAATCGCCTGCCAAACTAGCTGCTCCTGTAGGGATTGTGGTCCTGTTTATGTCCATATTTTCTGCCTGGAGCTTCCCTGAGCATACGAATGAAGGTCAAAAAGCATCGATGCTTATGCTGTTTCTCGTCACCGTTGCTATTCCCTTGCTTCTGTTTCTCGTACACCTTGCAAAAAAATCATTCCGTTACTTCAGGGAGGTAAGCCACAATGAATAAAACAAGCTCTGCGGAACGGATCAGTACTGATCTGGAGTTGAATTTGAACCGTCTCAAAACGGCATTTGGCCCAAGCTCCGACCTGATATTCAAACGGATTAGTTTCCAGGGGATACAGGCTGCCGCCGTTTATATGGACGGGCTTATCGATAGACAAATCGTTCATGATTTATTATTCGATTCGATTGCAACTCTTCCCGATGATCACCCGAACGAATCTCTTATTCAACAGCTTATGGCCCAGGATCTGTCGATTATTAACGTTCAATCCTTGACAGACCTGGGTCAAGTAATATCCGCCGTTCTTTCCGGCGATACCGTATTGTTCCTGGAGCATTACGAAGAAGCATTAAGCTATGAGACATGCGGCGGAGAGGTGCGAGCCGTTACGGAGCCCTCCTCCCAAATCGTCATCCGAGGGCCAAAGGAGGGATTTAATGAGACGCTAAGCACGAATGTTTCCCTCGTACGCAGACGGATTAGAAATCCCGATCTATGGCTGGAAACGATGAAGATCGGGTCGGTCACGCATACGGAAGTAGCCATGATGTATTTGAACGGCACAGCGAAGCAAGAGGTTATCGGTGAAGTCAGACGACGCCTTCAGAACATCAATTATGAGTCCATTCTGGAATCAGGATATATCGAGAATTTAATCGAAGAGCAGACCTACACCCCTTTTCCGACCATGTACAACACAGAAAGACCCGATACGGTGGCGGCACATATTCTGGAAGGAAGGATTGCCGTGTTCGTTAACGGCACGCCATTTGTACTTATTGCTCCAACAACGTTTTTTATGTTTTTTCAATCAGCGGAAGATTTTTATCATCGAACCGATGTTTCCTCAGGTATCCGATTTTTAAGATATATTTCTTTATTTATTTCGATGTTTGGTCCCTCCATCTATATTGCATCCATCACTTTCCATCAAGAGATGATTCCGACTCCCTTGCTTCTGTCATTGGCTTCTCAGCGGGAAAGCGTCCCCTTCCCTGCATTAGTCGAAGCGTTAATTATGGAGGTCTCCTTCGAGATTCTCCGGGAAGCCGGAATCAGAATGCCCAGAGCAATCGGGCAAGCGGTATCTATCGTTGGAGCATTAGTTCTGGGACAAGCAGCGGTTCAAGCCGGGATCGTATCCTCCGCCATGGTTATCGTGGTCGCGCTCACGGGGATTTCCAGCTTTACAACTCCATCCTTTAATGCTGCTCTCTCCATCCGTTTACTGCGTTTTGTTGTCATGTTTTGCTCTGCTTTTCTCGGTTTTTTCGGCATTGCCATGTTCAGCATCCTGCTGACTGCCCATATGTGCGGATTACGGTCCTTTGGCGAGCCTTATTTATCGCCCCTGGCTCCGCTCCAGGCTGATGAATTAAAAGAAACGTTTATCCGCAGGGCCTTCAAACGATTTAAGCCAGCCTTGTTACGTTCGTCGAGCCGCAAGCCAAACTAACCTATTATCGAACATAATAATGGAGGTAACCGGATCTTGAAACGAATCGTTGCGCTTCTGGTGTTGATCTCGTTGTGTATACCTGTAACGGGATGCTGGAACAGCAGAGAACTCACGGACATATCGATTGTTGTAGGTATGGGAATTGATTCTGTTCCTCACTCCGATGATTATTCTGTATCTTTCCAGGTTGTAAATGCCGGGGCGTTATCCACACAAGGAGGATCGCAAGGGGGCCAAGGCGCTCTGCCTATTGTAACTTACAGCAGTCAGGACAGCTCCTTATTTGGCGCTCTTCGCAAAGCATCAAGAAAAGTGCCAAGAAGGCTTTTTTTTGGTCATATTCAGCTTGTTGTTATTGGGGAAGAGGCTGCCAAAAAAGGCATCGGGGATATGTTTGATTTCTTCGAGCGATCGCATGAGGTTCGTTTGAGCTCAACGGTTCTTATTTCGAGAGGCATTACTGCGGAAGAGGTCATCAGCACAGTGACACCGTTGGAGAAAACCCCTTCGATTGGAATTGCCAAAAAATCGCGTATTACTTCTCAAGTATGGGCGGAAAATGCTGATACAAATGTGAAACAGATCATTAACGATCTTGTAGGAGCTGGAGAACCAATAATCGGGGGCGTAAAAATTATCGGGGATCCAAAGATTGCTTCAATGGAAAAAAACATAAAAAACTCCCAGCCTCCCTCTTTCGTCTTAATTGACGGTATTTCTTTAATGAAAAACGGAAAACTGACCGGATGGCTGGAGAACCATAAGGCTAGAGGCGTCATGTGGATCAGGAATGAAATGAAAGGAACTGTTATGAATCTGCCCTGCGAGGAGCCGGGCAACAGCGAGACTGTTGTTGTGCTTCGCTCCAAAACAAAAGTTAAGCCAAGCCTCCAGGGCGGCAAACCCAAATTTGTTATTCATATCAAAGAGGAGGGGGTTCTTGGGGAAACAAGCTGTTCGGACGATCTTAGTGATCGGAAAGCGATGATGAGAATTCAAGACAAATGGGCGGCTCAAATAAAAAAGGAGATCTCGGCAACCGTTAAAGCCGCCCAGCAAGCGGAATCGGATGTTCTGGGCTTTGGTTCCTCCCTGCAGAAGTCTTATCCGAAGCAGTGGAAGCAGATGGAGAACAACTGGCCGCATATATTCTCCGAAAGCGAGTACGAAATTCAGATTGAAAGCTATATCCGAAGAGCGGGAATGCGTGGTACCTCTTTCAAAAGACAGATGAAAAAAGAGGCGGAATAAAGGCTTATTTTTTCCCGCGGGCCATGATCAGGAACGGTGCAAGAGCGGCCATCGGAATTAGAATATATTCAACGGGCGTCACGATAGAAAAGGCATGGCGGAGAACCCCCAATGCATCTGACATCGGCATCCCCGACAGGAGGTCTGCCAGAATAATAATGGAGAGCCCGATGACAATTAACGATACATAGGACAATACGTATTTAAAGTACACAAGCTCATCTCCTCGCGTCTAGCTATATCCAGTTTCTCATATTTCCAAGATAATATGTATTTATGTGGTACGTGGACGAAACAAAAAAGCGCTCAACACGGACTCCGCCATGTGCAGCGCTTTTTGCTTGACGTATTAATGAAAAGGCAATGCTCTTGTCTCCCTGCTGCTCTGGACAGCAAGCTCAATAACTCGAATCGTATTTCTCGCATCTTCCGCATCAACCGGCACGGGCTTATCGTGTATGATCGCTTGATACATCCCCTCATAAAAGCTCTCATAGCTCCCTTGCTGCGTCGTCACTTTGCTCGACACAGCTTGACCATCAACCGATAAGGTCAGCTCACCGTAATATTCCTCCCGGTCCATGCCCCAATTCGGCTGTCCAGGCAAACCGCCTTGTTTGAGCATCTCCTCTTGCGAATCAAGACCGTATTTGACAAAGCTGCCAAGACTGCCATACACCTGGAACCTTGGACCATGCTGCATCACAAGGGAACCGCTATGCAGAATAACCCGCATGTTCTCATACATCAGTATCAGATGAAAATAATCATCTACCTCAGAACCCGCTCTTTGCGCGAATAGATCGGCATACACGCTTGCCGGCTTTCCGAACAAATGCAGCGCTTGATCAATCAGATGCGAGCCCAGATCGTACAGCATGCCGGCGCCCGGACCTGCCTTCTCTCTCCATCTGTCAGATACTTGCGGGCGGTAACGGTCATAATGCGCTTCGTAGGAAGCAATATCCCCCAGCTTACCGGAATCGATAAGGCTCTTGACCGTAATAAAATCGTTATCCCATCTCCGGTTCTGATATACGCTAAGCTTCCGGTTCTGCTGCTTGGCCGTCTTGATCAGATCCTCCGCTTCTTCCGAGGAGATAACGAAAGGCTTCTCGACAACAACATGTTTGCCGGCAAGCAAGGCTTGCTTGGCATAGGGATAATGCATCTGGTTAGGCGATGTAATGACAACAAGATCAATGTGCTCATCGGACAACAATTCTTCCAGCGAGGCTGTGACTGCAGCATCCGGCAAGTATTGCCCCACTTTATCAGGATTGCTTGAGACAACCTTCCTGATATCCATGCCATCTATGGACTGAATGATTGGAGCATGAAAAACTTGTCCCGAAAATCCGAATCCGACTAATCCTACGTTAACTTTGCTCATGTTCGATCACTCCTTCTCCGCCATTTCTTTAATCAGTATAAGTGATAGGATGCATACATTCAATAAAATTTAATTATTAAACTTAAATATATAATTATAATACTTATACAAATCATATTTTGCTTGTATCCAAAATCTTCGGATGCTTATAATGGAATAAGAATGTGCGAATAAGGTGGGCTTGGCATGACGCAGGAAGAACGGATTAAATCCATTGTAGAATTTTTGAAGCAGCATCAGAATATAAGCATGGAAGACATTTGTACAAAGTACGAGGTCTCTTATGATACAGCAAGACGCGATCTGGTCAGGATGGAGTCGGATGGTCTTATCGTCCGCGTACGGGGCGGCGCTATATTGCCATCCATGACTAAGCAAATCAGCAGCTATAAGGAACGCCTGGCCGATGCAGGGAGCAAGCGTTCCATCGCTTTGGCTGCAACGGCGCTCATCCAAACCGGGGACTATTTAATGCTGGATACAAGCACAACAACGCAATATATCGCGGAGTTCATGTCCCCACAGGACAACATTGTTGTGACCAATTCCATCGATATCGCTGCCATCCTATGCGACAAGCCGCAGACAAGAACCCATATGCTTGGCGGCGAGCTGCATGCCTGGAATCGTTATGCTTTTGGCCCGCGCACCATCGAGATGCTGGGCGACATCCGCGTAGACAAGCTCTTCCTGGGGACATGCGCTCTGACAGCCGAAGGCTTATTTACCCCTACTGTGGAAGAAGCCTACCTGAAACGGGAGATGATCAAGCGGGCGAATCAGGTTATTGTTTTGGCCGATTCCGCCAAATTCAAGAAAACACTCTTTCACCGTGTATGCCCGTTTGACGACATCGACGTGCTGATTACGGATGCTGAGCTGCCCGCTCCATTCAACAGAATATGCAGTGAATATGAAATTCAGGTGATCGTTGCAGCCGAGTGACAAAGCTTGGCTTAGCGAGGCGAGCCTCCGCCCCTCATCTACGTTGGATTTCATCCAGCGTAATGGTGCTATAAAGTCCAGTAACTACAGCTACAATGGAGTTCATCCAACGAAATCCGCTCATTTGGGGCGGAAGGCGCTCATTTCAGCGAATTTTACTGGAGGGAATCCAGCGTAGCCTGCTTCAGTGAGCATCCACCTGACTTACGTTGGACAAATTCCAACGTAAGAGTCAAGTAACTAGTTACCTGAAGTTCGGCCCTCGACCCTCGAACGCAGGCAGGAGATCGGATCGCTTTCTGCGAAGGCAGCAACAGCAATAGACCAAAAGCCAGAAATGGCGGTGCAGGGATAAGCTCCCTGGCACCGCCATTTCTGGCTTTTATCAAAATTTCCTTAGTTCCCCGTCATCCCCCAGGCTGCCATTAACGCCTTATATTCGGCTCCGGTAAGATTCAGGAAAGATCCGTGTCTCTTCTTGGTTATTCCCAGATGATACTCTTCCGGATTCAGAATACGGAACTTCCCGCTGGACAGATCATCCGTAATAAGGGGCAGATAGCCCTTGCCGGCTGCATATTGATCGACCATCAGACACCACTCGTTACGGTCATTAAATTTGAACACCTCAGGCCCTTCCACTCCATAAAGCTTGTCTAATGCAGGGGAATGCAGCTCTTCGAAGTCCGAACGGGACAGCGAGCTGCTATACTCTACGGTAATACACTTTGTTGTTTCATCCTTGGAATAACGGTAATATATATTTCCTTCCCGGATAATCGTCGTGTCAATCACATGATTGCCGCGCTCGATATAGGGCTCAGGCTTCGTGAAAGTGATAAAATCTTTCGTTCTGGAGCTGTAAATAATCTGCTTAGGCTCCTTCTCTCCCTCTCTGACCATCGATGCCCAGAAGATCAGATGCTCCCCTGCCTCCTCGTCAAAGATAGTCTCCGGCGCCCAAACACAACCCGCCTCCGGAAGATCTACCTCCACGCTTCGCTCCTTCGACCAATTCACAAGATCAGAAGACTCCCATATGATAATCGAGCGGCTGCCGCGATGCTGCGCGACATCCCAGCCCTTCTCATTGGCAATCCGCAAATCAGTCGCAATGATATAAAACTTATGATCGAGCGGAGAACGGACAATAAAAGGGTCACGCACTCCCTTTTCCCCAATTCCCGATTTCAAAACAGGCTGGCCCTGCTTCAAATCATTCCAGTGCAGCCCGTCCTCACTTACAGAAAAATAAACCTGCTCGCCATCCTCATGCTCACCGGTAAAATGGACAAAAAGATAAGCTTCATAATCCAATGACATCGTGTCTTCCTCCTAGAAAGAGTTATTACTTATCCGCTGCAACTGCCTTAACCCCTACATCTTAAGATATAACGGACCGCTTGATAAGCACCTATTATGCTATAAATTGACCTATTGTGCTTTTGTGCAATCCTGCGATTAAGACGGGGAATCTATTCCCTTCACGGATGAAATAACAACAAAGGGACTATGCAGGGCTGATACCTGCATAGTCCCCTTATGTGTCAGCTATGATCCACAGCCACACGAAGCGTCCACGTATTAGCCGCTCCAGGCTGCACCTGCTTCGTTTTGCCAAGCCGATATGCGCGATAAACGCTGTCCATATAGCCGGTTGCCGGCTCCACGGCAAAGGTATAATCGCCCATGGCGCCATAATGTGCCCACATCGCCAGATACGGCACTTCTTCCGGTAAGAACCGGAATGAGATGCTTTCGCCCGATGAAGGATCGGCTAATTGCGCATAACCTTCCTCCAGCGCATTGGTAAAATAGTATTTTTCAGCAGCATTCTTATCCCTGCTCTCCAGCAGAGACAAGTCAACCGCTGAACCTTCCAGGCCTGAAGCTAGAGGGAATGTATTGGTATCGAACGGTCGTCCCAGCCGCCCGCCATGCGAATAGGCGATTTCGATCTCCCTTAATGAAGGAGCAACCTCGAGCTTCATTCCTTCACGGATATTCAATAAAGGATGAGCTGCCCACAAATAAGAGAATACATGCGCTGTGGGATTCTCCACCTCATAATCAAGGCGCAGCTCATTGCCTGATAAAGAAATCCTTTTGCCGAAGCGATAAGGAACCTGCCTGCCTTCAACATGCAACAACAGGCTTTCATCCTCAATCGCGTACCTCCACGGAATGCACCAAACCTCGCCATGGTCGGGAAATTGCTTATCCTGCCAGGGTTCATCCGGACATGCACAAGCCTCGATCGTCGGGAACATCTCATCCCAGCCGCCCCGATCGCCTTCCTCCCAATTCATTCCATAATGCAGCGCTGTCCATGGACGCTCCGTCCGGTGAATCCATTCGGTTCCGGTTCTCTTGTTCATCAGCGAAATGATTTTCCCGCCGCGCTCCGGCACGAGACGCACGCTAATGTATGCATTTTCCCCTTGCAGCACTTCGCAGCCCAGCTCTTCGGTAATACTCCACACCGTTCTCGTCATAGGCTTTTCTCCTATCCCTTATGAATAAGCGCTCCCTGATGATTAGGCTCCAATTGCAATACCTCATCCAACCGTTCGTTCGCTTCTGTCAATCGGCCTAAGCCCAGCAGGCCAAGCCCCATCATATACAAACAGTGAATCCGGTTGCGCTTGTTCAGATCATCCTCGAATACAAGAAAGTCCGGCAGCGATACCGCGAAGTAATCGATCTTTATCTCATCGAATAGATGCTTCTCTGCATAGTCAATCAGCTTGTTGAATCTGCGCTTCGCTTCCTTTGTATTGGCCAACTGCTGCCAGGCCATGCCTTGGTAGAAAATCATATCCGGCGGCTGGTCATTGTAATACATGGCGCTTGCCGGTTCCTCCAGTCCTTGTGAAGCAATAGCCCAATGGTAAGCAGCTTTGACAGCATCCCCAAGCTGGTTATAGGCGCAGCCAAGACCGTAATGAATGTTGTTTTCCTGTGCGCCGTCAAGCTTGCCTTCGCCCAGATTCTCCGGATATTGGGCAGCACGATTGAACAGCGATACCGCTTCTTGGCCGTTGCCTTGCCGCAAAGCTTGCTTGCCAAGCTCCACGAGCGCAAGCACATATTGGCCGGTAACCTTGCCTTCGCCGCCTTCCCATGGATGGAACTGACGGGAGAGCAAGGCTTCAAGCGCTTCTTCATGCCGCCCGAGAAGATTAAGCAGCGTTACGAATTCCAAGTATAGGTCATCCCGTATATCTACAAGATCCTTATGCTGCTCCATTCGAGACAAGCGTTCCTGTGCGGGCATGCTGATTTTCTTATACAGCTGATCCAGTTCATAGAAGACACGGGCATCTGCTTCATTGTTTGCAAAAGCCTTCTCCAGCGAGAGGCGTGCCGCATCCGGATCATTCTGTTTGTTGAAATAAGCGAGTGCCAGATTACGATGGACTGTCGGGAAATTGCCTTGCAGCGACGCTGAAATCTCCCAATGGCGGATCGCTTCTTCATGCCGCTTCTTATCATAAAGCAAATTGCCCAGATAGTAATGAGCTTTATCGTCGGATGGATTATAATTTATCGCGCTTGTCAGAATCTGCAGCTCAAACAGATTGTTCGGGAAGCAGTAATCCGGAGAGGCAGTCTGACCCGCCAGGCGCTGGGCAGCAGCCTCTTCATGTCTGCCTTCCTGTTCATACACATGCGCAAGCGCATAATGGATCAACGGGTACACCGGATAACTCTGGTTGAGAACTGCCCGCTCGAGCACCTTACCCGCTGTCGAATACAGGCCGCTTCCCGCGTAGTCTGCAGCCAAATTCATATAGTTATGAACATCGCCGCGCATCAGACAGGCCGCGTTATTCAGTGCTGCTGCACCTTCCTCTTCTCTGCCCAGCTCCATCAAGATGAGACCATGCTCGTAAGCCGCGCCAAAATCAGCAACATCCAGCTTCAAGGTCTCTTCGGCAAAAGCCAATGCTTCGTTCAGACGGCCTGCCTTCCGCAGCAGCACCGTCTTCAGGTGTCTTGCCTTATAGTTGCGGCTGTTGCGGATCAGCGAACGGTCAACAAGATCCAAAGCTTCAAGCCACGCCCCTTGCTCCGCCATGATTTGTGCCAGCGAGAAGTAGCCGCTGTCCTGCCAGGCTGCCGACCATACGGACTTATAAAACGCGGCGAAAGCTTCCTTGTTCTTCTCCTGAAGCTTTAAAGCTAAGCCAAGCTGGTAATAAGCTTCACTGTCGTAAGGATTCGGATTGCGCCAGGTCAGCGATTTGACTGCTGTGCGGAAATACTCCTCCGCTTCATGGAACTGTCCTCTGCGCAATAGCAGCGTTCCATAAGCAACATTGATGCGAATATCCCCGTTATCCCGCTTAAGGCCCTCCAGATAATAGGCTTCCGGTTCAAACGTTGCATGACGGTATTGCTCCAGATGTTGTCCGGCCAGATACAGCTGCTCGTTGGTCTTGAGTTCCTCCGGCAGCGGAAGAGGCTTCGCCGCATCCGGCACCTGCTCGATCGATGGTTCAGCCGGACGGTAAGAAATAAGGCAGCGGCCAGCCGCATCATAGACGGCAACCTGCAGATTATGCGGTTGATCCGCCTCATCCAGGGTAATGACGGCTTTGTACGTCGATTCCGGCGACAGCTTACAGATATCCTTCAAGTAAGTACGTTTCTTGCCTTTCAGTTCAATAACCGCATCTTCAAAAGCCGATGTGGCGTAAGCCATCACAACCGCTGTACGGGCAGTCTCGTCAATCTCCAAATTCACCGCAGCATCTATGGAAGCATTTTTTACGACACCGATATTTTTATAAGGCATAAAATATTGCTTAAACGTCTTTTCCTCATACGGCTGCAGCCATGTAAAGTCCGGCTGATTATCCGTAAATACTCCTGTCATCAGCTCAATGTATGGACCATCCTCATCAGTCAGATTGCGATCCCATGCCTGACCGAATTCCCCGTTGCCCCAAGTCCACTGCTTTTTCCCCGGGGATACATGATGGTTCGCGACATGCAGCAGCCCCGCCTGAACGCCATGATCATAACCGCCAACAAAGTTAAAGTCCGACTTGTAAGCCATATATGAGGTTGGCACCGGGATATTCTTGTAGCGGGAAATATCGACGCCTTCCGAATAGTCCATTTTATAATAAGTTCCCGTTGCGATTGGGAACCGGGATACGTCACGCTTGCCATGGTCGAATACCGCTGTTACGTCGGGCGGGAACACTGATTGGGTATGATCATTAACCGCAACAGCCGGATTCGCCCACCAGAGGAATGTTTGAGGCTCGGGCGTACGGTTATAAAGCTGGGCCGAAATTTCCAGATAAGCCTTACCCGGGTACAAAGTGAAGCCTGTTGTCACTTTTGTGCCATACATCCGGTCGATCTCGCTGACCCATACGGTTGCGCTGCCGTCGTCATTTTGCGTGAAGAGATGTTCCACAGGACCATAAGTGTTCGGACGATGATGCTGCGGCCAGTTGAATTCAATCCCGCCGGAAATCCACGGTCCGGCCAAGCCGACCAGCGCAGGCTTAATGACGCGGTTATAATAGACAAAATCATAATTATTCGTTTTATCCAGTGCCCGATAGATCCTGCCGCCAATCTCCGGCATAATCTCGATCCGCACAAATTCATTCTCCAGAATAACCATCCGGTAAGACTTCGCTTGCTTTTCATCAAGGATTTTATCAATAACGGGATGCGGGTACACACGGCCGGAGCTTCCTTGATATACGCGTTTCTCCAGGAACATCGGATTCTTATCCGGTTCACCGGTTCCATACGTCGGAATTTCAACGCTTTCTTCCCATACACGAACGGCTGTTTCAGCGGCTGATGCAGCTGGCTCTATGCTCATTTGTTTTCTCCTCCTTCATAACTTACCTTCAATTTACAGCCGATAAGACATGAATCCAATTGACAAAACTCGGCTCTTGATGGACGATATTCTCATTACCGATGGAGGATTAACTTATGGATGAAACTCGTAAAAAAGACGGCTTTGAATCGCAGAAGCTGTTTATTCAACCTGACTATATATTAGGAGAGCTCGCTGCCAATGAATTGACCAATACGCTTTACGTCAGTGATATTGGCTGTTTCCCAAAGGCTCAATTTCATTACCGGGAGAGAATGGAAGGCTGTGATTCCCATATTCTTATTTATTGCGCGGAAGGGGAAGGCTGGCTGGAAATCGGGAGTGAAATGAAAATATCGCCGCGGCAGCTTGTTGTCATTCCGGCAGGAACGCCTCACCGTTACGGTGCTTCCGCAGACAATCCATGGACGATTTATTGGATGCATCTGCATGGCAGCCATGTACCAGAGTTTATCCAAACCTATGGTCTGGATACCGGATTGCTGCTCCCTGTTGCTACACATGCAAGATGGCTGGAGGATTTCCAGCAATGCTATTCCTTGTTGTCGGACAAGCCCTATTCGATGCCTGCCCAGATTCATATCTCGCAGACAATCCGGCATCTTCTCAGCCATGTCGGCCTTAGCACCGTTCAAGACAAAAAAAGAGAGGATTATATGGAGCAGGCGATCCGGTACATGACCGATCGGCTGACAAGCTCCATCACCCTCCCTGAATTAGCCGGACATACCGGCTTGTCCAAGCAGCATCTTATCTATTTGTTCAACAAAGAGACCGGCTTTCCGCCCATCGAGTTTTTTCTCCGCATGAAGATGCAGCGGGCAGGCCAGATGCTTGCATTAACCAATCTGAGCATCAAAGAAATTTGCGCCGAGTTCGGCATCTCCGATCCGTACTACTTCTCGCGGCTATTCAAGAGGTATATGGGCATATCGCCTACCCAATTCCGGAATACTCCAAAAGGGTAGGCTGCTGTCTCAACTTCAGTCCAACCATAGCCGTCTGGCCGTTCTCATGAAGAGTAATGATTGCTCCCACCGATCGCTAATTTCGGATGTGCGTCCTGCGTATTCATCTGTCGTAATCGCATAGGACGGCGGGCCAAGCTCCACAACAAACGGCAGCACATCTCCTGCTGCTGCCTTCGCCCGCCAATTCTTCATGCCGTCTCCCCACCAGCGTTCGAAATGCTGCATCATCGGATGCTCCCCGTCCTTGCCGACATCAACCTGCACCTGTTCGCCGTTTGATACTCTGGCATGGAAAGCCGAGCTGCGAGTGAGGACCGTCTGGATCAGCAGCTCGGCTTCCTCCGATATGGTATGCAGCTCGCCGGCTACCACATAATGCGACAGATCAATTGTCAAATGCAAGGATTCTAGTGCCTTAATATACGCAATCGTACGTAATAAATCCTGGGTAATCGTGCCGCGATGCGTCTCGATGTATGCCGGAACTCCGATCTGCCGCGACAAGGTATCAATCGAGCTAAGCAGTTGAACAGCCGGCTCATCTATCAAGAATGGCGTCATGACTTGAACATTGACATGCTGAATGCCGCCGTACTCCTTCGCTTTTATCAGAAAGCGCTCCATCTCTTCAGAGGTCTTCGGGTATGCGTTTACGCTAAAAGATAAATGATAACGCTCCAGAAGACGTCTCCATTTCTCTTCATCCTGAGGGGCTGGAATAAATCCGTTGATGCCGTCAAAGCCTGCTTCCGCAATCATCTCCACCTGTTCCTCAACGTTGCGTCTCCCAGCGGCAGCTAATCCGGACATGCCCCACCATGACATCTGCACATCAAGCCTTGGACTCCGATTATCTTCTTTCATGCGCTCTCCTCCTAAATGAATCTATCATCTAGTATATTTATTGCGCATAAGGAGGGGCAGTAACGATCCTGCTGTTGACTCACAGTATTCTGCTATACATGGCTTGTATAACCGGGCCGGGCATTTATCTCTCCCGTCTTGAGCGAATACGCTCCAGCAAGTCCGCGTAATCAAACCCTATTGCCGTATCGATCTCAACGACCGTCCCGCCAATCGACAATGGCGCCAGCTCCTCGTATAAAAGACGCTCCTTATTCCCCTCTTGCTCGATCCATTCCAGGTCGCGGTGACCAATATGCCGCTCTGCCGATCCCATACGGGCCGAGTAACGCTCTAGCAGCACTTGTCCATCGGCTCTGCACATAATTTGAAACGGTTCAAAATCATAGTCCTTCTTCAACTTGAGAAACTCAGCGCTTCTTAAGTCCGGACGGCCAAAGAAGCCCTCTATAATGAGAGATTGTCCCGCAGCCAGCAATATACCGGCAAATGAATATAATAACGTAAATGCAGTTGGAGCCAGCAAGGGCGGCGATCCGTGGGTCTGGCAATCTAAACCATCAAAAAGCGTCTCATAAATACCGTCCCGGGACAGCAAGGGCAGCCGCAAATCTGTAGAAAGCCGCTTGCCCAAAGTTGTCTTCCCCGCGCCGGGAAACCCGTTAATTATGATTAATACAGGTTTATCCATTGTCTTTGACCTCCATGAATATAGTTCATCCCCTTTTCAGTTTATTCAACCGGCACTTCCATCTTGCGGTTTTGCTTGTTTGGTTTTGGAACAAGTCTTTCTCCGCCCATCATAACAATACATATCAGTCCCAGACCAATTGGCAGCAAAGCCCAGTAGAATGTTGCGGAGACGGAAGCCGCCATCGCTTCTGATATTTTATGAAGCAAATCCGGCGGAATTTGAAGATATTGGTTGATGTTACAATCCCGCGTCTTTGCGGCTCAACATTATGCTGCGTAGCAAGACTTGTCATCGAGAACGAGCAGCCCATGCCTAAACCCGTAATAATCATATACAGGGTCAATTCATAACGCGGAGTATTCATATCAATGGTGCCAAGCAGATACATTCCGGCAAAAAAGATAACTACCGAAACCAGCATGATATTCCGGTAGCTGAATGCCCGTACCAGATGGCCTATCCAAAAAGGGACTGTCCCGTCGTCATTCTAATGACTTCCGGTACAACCCCTTCTATATTCTCTACGTTGGATTTCCTCCACTGAAATCAAGCTATAAGGAGAGCTTCCGGGAGCTACGTTGGATTCACTCCAGCAAAAAGGATAAGAATGGGCCGCTAACGTCCAAATTGGGCTGATTACACTGTACTCACTCCAATGTAGAACGAATCCTCGGGCAAAAAGCCGCATTTATGCGGTATGAAATCCAATGCAGTTCCCCACTTCAAGGTGTAGAAATGACTTTTTGGACAGCCGCTTTTCCACATATGCCATATGCCGTCTTGATTAACCGCCAAACTGCGCCAGATGCAAGCGGCTGTACGTGCCTTGTGTCGCGATTAGCTCCTCGTGTTTTCCTTGCTCGGCAATTCCTTGCTCGGATACGACAACGATCCGGTCGGCATTCTTAATGGTCGCCAGCCGATGGGCAATCACAAGCGTTGTGCGCCCCTTCGACAGCTCCACAAGCGACTGCTGGATCGCCTTCTCCGTCTCGGTGTCGAGCGCGGAGGTCGCCTCATCCAGAATCAGAATCGGAGGATTCTTAAGGAAAATACGGGCAATCGCCAGCCGCTGCTTCTGGCCGCCTGACAGCTTCACGCCCCGTTCCCCCACGATTGTGTCCAGCCCGTCCGGCTGCGACCGGATGAAGTCATCCAGCTTCGCACGGCGTGCCGCTTCCCAGATCTCCCGTTCATCTGCCCTCAGGTCGCCATAAGCGATATTCTCGCGAATCGTCCCCGAGAACAGGAAGACATCCTGCTGAACGATGCCAATCTGTCCGCGCAGCGCAGCCAGCTTCATCTGTTTGATATCAATCCCGTCTATCGAGATCATTCCTTCTTCAGCCTCATAGAATCGCGGCAATAGGCTGCATAGCGTTGTCTTGCCTGCTCCGGACGGACCCACGAACGCAACCGTCTCTCCAGCCTGAATCGTCAGGTCAACATCAGAGAGCACCTTCGCTTCGTTCTCATAGCCAAACGTCACCTTGCTGTATCGAATATTCCCTTTCAAGCGGCTTACTTCAATCGCAGTTGGACTGTCCGCGATATCCGGCTCCGTCTCCAGAAGCTCCAGGTAGCTTTTAAACCCGGCCATTCCCTTCGGATAACTCTCGATAACCGAATTGATCTTGTTAATTGGCCCAAGGAAGACGTTCGACAGCAAAAGGAATCCCACGAATTGCCCGTACGTCATCTCGCCCTGAACAACAAACCAGGTGCCGCACACAAGGACGAACAGAATAACCAGGCGCATGAGAAAATAACTGATTGACGAATTTTGTGCCTGAATCTGATAAGAATCGAACTTCGTCAGCCGATATTTCTCGTTATTACGCGCGAACTTGTTCTCCTCATGCTCTTCGTTAGTGAACGCCTGCACGACACGAATGCCGCCAATGCTGTCCTCTACCTGGGCGTTGATTTCTCCAATGTCCTTGAACATGCGTTGGAACGCCCGAATCATCTTGCGGTTGAAATACAAAGAAAGATAGATGAGACCCGGAATGATGACAAACGACAGCAGCGCGAGCTTCCAATTGATCGCCAGCATAAGCGAGAAAGCGCCGATCAGCGTCATAACCGCAATGAAGACATCCTCCGGACCGTGATGGGCCATCTCTCCAATCTCCATCAAATTATTCGTCATGCGGGCCATAAGATGACCGGTCTTGTTATTGTCAAAAAATCGGAACGACAGCTTCTGAATGTGACTAAACAGCTTGCGCCGCATATCCGTTTCGATGTTGATGCCAAGCTGATGCCCCCAATAAGTAACCACATATTGCAGCAGACTATTAAGCGCATAAACAGCCAAGAGCCCCAGGCAAGCCAAAAATATCAGCCTCCATTCTCCGCTGGGAAGCAGCTTGTCGACGAACTGATTCACCACCAGCGGAAACCCAAGCTCCAGCAAACCGGCAAAGACGGCACAACAGAAGTCGACCAGAAACAACCCTTTGTAGGGCCTGTAATAGGCAAAAAACTTGCGAAGCAAATTAATCCTCTCCTTTCCCAGAGCTGTATCTTGCCGAAATAGCATCCCTGACACCTAAGATCAGGCACGGGAGCGCGCCAGCATATAGAGAAAATACGGGGCCCCGATGATACCCACGATAATACCGGCCGGAATCTCCGAAGGCTGCAGCAGCAAGCGGCCAAGCATGTCGGCCACGATGACCAGCAGCGAACCAATCAGCGCAGAAGCCGGCAGCAGCGCTTGATGACGGGGACCAACCAGGCTGCGCGCAAGATGCGGCCCAATTAAGCCAACAAAGCCAATACCGCCGCTGACCGCAACGCATGAGCCCGCTAACCCGACCGCTGCTGCGAGCAGCACCAGCTGCTCCCTGGATACCTTCACCCCGAGCCCGGTTGCCGTATTCTCTCCCAGATGGAGCGCATTCATCGTCCGCGCTTTCAAGAACGCCAGCGGCAGCAAAACGATAATAAATGGCAGCAGAGCAAGCACAAAGGTCCAATTCGTCCCCCAAATGCTGCCTGCCATCCAAGTCGCGACGAATTGAAACTTGTCCGGGCTGATGCGCAGGGTTAAAACAATCGTCGCGGCACTGATTCCCGCGGCTACGCCGATGCCGGAAAGCAGAAGCTGCGTCGGCGAGAACCCCCGGTGCCGGTTGTAAGACAGAAGAAAGACCAGCGCAGCGGTTAGTCCAGCCCCAATCCAGGCGATGACCGGCAGCAGATAAACAGGCGCCGCTGCCGTCGACGGGAAGAATGCGATAAATATTAAAACAAATAACCCCGCTCCGGCGTTGATTCCAAAGATCCCGGGGTCAGCCAGCGCATTGCGCGATATCCCCTGCATAATGCAGCCGGATACTGCAAGGCCCGCGCCGATCAGCACCGAAATGACGATGCGGGGCAAGCGGAACTCGAACAAGATCAAATTCATCTTTGGCGTTCCTTCCCCAAACAGCGTTCGCAGAAGATCAAGCGGCGATAGCCGTGAATGACCCGTGTTCATGCTGAGGATGAAAGCGAACACGATCAGGATTCCAAGTGTGGCCAGTACGATGATGCTTCGTTTCCTCCTGCGGACTTCCGAAGACGTTATTAAACCGGATGTCATGCTCACAGCTCCCTCCTCTCCTTACGGGCCAGATAGAGGAAGAACGGCACCCCAATAAGAGAGATCAAAGCGCCGATAGGCGTCTCGAAGGGCGGATTCACCATTCTCGCGGCCAAATCCGCGAAGACAACAAGCAAAGCCCCCAGGATCGCTGAGCAAGGAATGATCCAGCGGTAATCGATTCCGACCAAACGCCGCGTCAAATGGGGAATGATCAGTCCAACGAAGCCAACCGCACCGGCTACCGATACCGCGGCGCCGGCGAGAATAAGTACGATTCCTGTTCCCGCCAGCTTCACCCATCCGCTGCGCAGTCCCAGGCTTCTCGCTACATCTTCGCCCAAGCTAAGCATAGTAATTGAGCGGGACAAGGCAACTGCGCCAATCAAAGCAGCGGCAACCCAAGGCAGCATGACCTTGATCTGCAGCCATTTGATTCCGGCCACCCCTCCGGCATACCAGAAAGCGATATCCTGCCCGATGTGGAAGTAGAGAGAAATGCCCTCGCTCAGCGAGGACAACAAGGCGGACAAGGCCGCTCCTGCCAGCACCAGCCGCACCGGACTCAGACCGCCCTTGGCTATCGCTCCAATGCCGTACACAAGCCCCGCTCCAAGTCCCGCACCAACAAAGGAATAAAGAATCAAATACAAATAAGGCAGACCCGGTATAAAGGCGAAACAAACGGCGAGCGCAAAGCCGGCGCCCGCATTAAGACCAAGCAGTCCGGAATCGGCAAGCGGATTGCGGGTCATTCCTTGCATAATAGCTCCTGCCACGGCAAAGCTGCTGCCGATCAGGGCATCTCCTATTATTCTGGGAAGCCTCAGCTCCTGAATGATCTGATGATCGATATTAGCCGGGTTAAAGCGGAATACGGCCGACCAGACCGTATCAAACCGAATGTTCTCCGCGCCAAAAGTGACGGATAACGCCATGCCGAGCAGAAGCGCGATCGCTCCCCCGATCAGGATAAACGTCGCCGTCCATGGCCTGGACCGAACGCCCGCTTCCGGCACATGTTCGGATCGGGGCAAATTGCTGCCCGTTATGCTACGACTCATAGAAGCCACCCATTCCTTCCATTAAGAGAAGGGAGCCGACACGGGTACCGGCTTTTCGAGAAAGCCCGCCCGTTTCGACTCCCGCCGCTGCTTACTGCTTGCCGGTAACCGCAGCCACCGTATCATCGATGATATGACCTTCGGCGATTGGGCCGGAAGACATCCATGTTCTTGCCGATACTTTAAACACATGATTCTGCTGGACAGCCGGCATAGCCTTCCAAACCTGCAGCTTCTCTACTCCCGATTGAGCTGCGACTTCCTTCTCGTAATCCTCGGGACTGCTGATCGAGCCGCCGTAAATGGCGAACACGTAGTCAGCGGTAATCGAAGGAAGCTTCTCCAGGGATGTATTGACTCCCCAATCATCCTCCGCATCCTTCTGGAATGCTGTAACGCTCGCGTCCGGATTCAAGCCCAGCTTCTCGTAGAGCAGAGGCATAAAGCTCGGGAAGAATACCTGCAGGTCTTTGTCCGATGGACGAATGTAGAGAACGGTCTTATCCGGCCCTACCGCGGATACGATCTCTTCTTTGGCCGAGCTAATCTTGTCCTCGTTCGCCTTAATGACTTCCTGAGCCTTATCCTCCAATCCCAGCGCCTTGCCGATCTCCGTAATCGACGTCTTCCAATCATCCGGCTTGAAGGCAATCGTTGGAGCAATCTTGCTCAATTCCTGGTAGCCCTTCTCATCCGTAAAATACTGCTGGAGAACGATCAGATCCGGCTGCGTGTCGAGAATAGCCTCCAGGTTCGGGGTCAGATCCGCG
>Ga0065721_10005014_pt1 | contig 25569 bp, 22 predicted proteins | sample Mesricmetagenome_FD_59108 | JGI IMG/M metagenome (GOLD analysis project Ga0065721, IMG submission 59108) | Mesophilic microbial community from rice straw/compost enrichment Sample: eDNA_1 v2 (version 2) | ecosystem: Engineered > Solid waste > Grass > Composting > Bioreactor | place: USA: Davis... | reverse complement strand
GTGAGAAGCGCTGCCCTGCTCTCCTCCCTCACGGATCTCGGATGTTCCCGAGATCCGCTCCCACGATGCGCAAGTCGGGAACACCCGACTTGCGGTGGGGAGGAGCTGGAGGTGGGGGTGTCGGCGCTATCCTGGATTCAGTCCTGCGCCAACACCCCCACCCTTAATCCCTCCCCAAAGGGGGAGGGAAACATGTCGCGCCGCGTCGCTGTTGTGCATCTCCTCACCCGGCCATTCACGCCTTGGGAATCACGCCCCGCAAAAAGAAATCCCCGGCACAAGGCCGGGGATGACGAGCGAGACGGTGCAGAGCGGTCAGATCGACACCGGCTCCCGCTCGGCTGCCTGTGCTTCCACGACCGCGATGGCCGTGAGGTTGACGATGCCGCGCGCCGTCACAGACGGGGTCAGGATATGGGCGGGCTTGGCCGGGCCGATGAGGATCGGGCCGACCGGCAGGGAATCGGCCAGCATCTTGGTGAACTGGAACGCCACGTTGGCAGCGTCGAGATTCGGCATGATCAGCACGTTCGCCTCGCCCTTGAGCCGCGAGGCCGGGTTGACCCGGTCGCGGATCGTCTGGGACAGGGCCGCGTCCGCCTGCATCTCGCCGTCCACTTCCAGATCGGGCGCCCGCTCGTTGATGCAGGCAAGAGCCTCGCGCATCTTGAGCGCCGAGCGCGTATCCGCCGCGCCGAAATCCGAATGGGACAGGAGCGCGATCTTCGGCTCCAGGCCGAAGCGCCGCACATGGCTGGCGCAGGCGATCGTCATGTCGGCGATCTCCTCGGCGTTCGGATCGGGCTGCACATGGGTGTCGGCCAGGAAGTAGGCACCCTTGGAGGTGATCACCAGCGACAGGGCCGCCATCTCGTGGACGCCCGGCGCGAAGCCGATGATGTCCTTGATGTGCTTGAGGCGCGACTGGAACCGGCCCTCCAGGCCGCAGATCAGCGCATCTGCGTCCCCTCGCCTCACGGCGAGCGCGCCGATCACGGTGGAATTGGTGCGCACCAGGGTCTTGGCAGCGTCCGGCGTGATGCCCTTGCGTCCCGCCGCCTCCACGTAGGTCGCCACGTAGTCCCGGTAGCGCGGATCGTCCTCGGGGTTCACGAGGTCGAAGTCGTGACCCATGGTCATGGACAGGCCGAAGCGCTTGATGCGCGTCTCGACCACGTTCGGACGGCCAATGAGGATCGGCTTGGCGAGCCCTTCCTCGACGATCACCTGGACGGCCCGCAGGACCCGCTCGTCCTCCCCTTCGGCGTAGATGACGCGCTTCGGGTCCTCCTTCGCCTTCGAGAAGATCGGCTTCATGATGAAGCCGGAGCGGAAGACGAAGCGGGTGAGCGAATCCGCGTAAGCCTCCAGGTCCGCGAGCGGCCGGGTGGCGACGCCGCTCTCCATGGCGGCCTTCGCCACCGCGGGAGCGATGCGCAGGATGAGTCGCGGGTCGAACGGGCTCGGGATGAGCGACTTGCGGCCGAACGGATGAGCCTCGCCCCCATAGGCGCGGGCCACCACCTCGGACGGGGCCTCGCGGGCGAGCCCGGCAATGGCCTTCACGGCCGCGGCCTTCATCTCCTCGTTGATGGTGGTCGCGCCGACGTCCAGGGCGCCGCGGAAGATGTACGGGAAGCACAGGACGTTGTTGACCTGGTTCGGATAGTCCGAGCGCCCGGTGCAGATCATGGCGTCGGGCCGCACGGCCTCCGCCTCCTCGGGCATGATCTCCGGATAGGGATTGGCGAGCGCAAGGATCAGCGGACGGGGCGCCATTTTCTCCAGGAGGGCGGGCTTGAGCACGCCGCCGGCCGAGAGGCCGAGGAAGACGTCCGCGTCCGGGATCACGTCCGCCAGGGTGCGGGCCTCGGTCTTCTGGGCATAGGCCGATTTCCAGCGGTCCATGAGGGCTTCGCGGCCCTCGTAGACGACGCCCTCGATATCCGTGACCCAGATGTTCTCGCGCTTCGCGCCGAGCGAGACCAGCAGGTTGAGGCAGGCGAGCGCGGCGGCACCGGCCCCGGACGTGACGATCTTCACCTCGTCGAGGCGCTTGTCCGCGAGTTCCAACGCATTGGTCACGGCCGCCGCCACGATGATGGCGGTGCCGTGCTGGTCGTCGTGGAAGACCGGAATGCCCATGCGGGCCTTCAGGCGCTCCTCCACCTCGAAGCATTCCGGCGCCTTGATGTCCTCCAGGTTGATGCCCCCGAAGGTGGGCTCCAGCGCAGCGATCACCTCGACGAGCTTGTCCACGCTCTTCTCGGCCACCTCGATGTCGAACACGTCGATGCCGGAGAACTTCTTGAAGAGGACGGCCTTGCCCTCCATCACGGGCTTCGAGGCCAGCGGGCCGATATCGCCGAGGCCCAGCACGGCAGTGCCGTTGGAGATGACCGCGACGAGGTTCTGCCGCGACGTCAGGTTGGCGGCCTCGGCCGGATCGGCCGCAATGACCTCGCAGGGAGCCGCGACCCCGGGCGAATAGGCCAGCGCCAGGTCGCGCTGGTTGCCGAGGGGCTTTGTCGGCTGGATCTCGAGCTTTCCCGGACGCGGGTAGCGGTGATAGAAGATCGCTCCCGTTTTCAGATCCTGCGAGATGTTTTCAGCCATCCCCAACGCTCCTCACGCCAACGCGCATCGTTTCAAGTGGGCGCTCTTGTGCTCGCCTTGCCTGTCCGCGTCAACGCTCTTGTCCGCAGGTGAGCCTTGCAGATGAGGCTTCGCCACCGCATCAAGAACTGGCGCAACCCGCACAACCAGACGCGGCTGCATCTCGCCCGTCTGGCGAGCCGCTACGGCTTCGAGATCGGCGAGTTCTCCTACGGCCGGCCCAAGGTGCGCTTTCCGGAATCGGGCAAGAAGCTCAGTATCGGGCGCTACTGCTCCTTCGCCGACAAGGTCGAGATCCTGCTCGGCGGCAACCACCGCACGGATTGGGGCACGACCTATCCGTTCTCGGCCCTGCGCGAACTCTGGCCGACGGCGCCGCAGACCGAGGATTACCACACCTCCCGGGGTGACGTGACCATCGGGCACGACGTGTGGCTGGGCTCCGGCGCGATCATCATGTCGGGCGTGACGGTCGGCCATGGGGCCGTGATCGCCGCCCAGGCGGTGGTGACGAAAGACGTGCCGCCCTATGCGATCGTGGGCGGCAACCCCGCGAAAATCATCCGCTACCGCTTCGACGAGGCGACGATCCAGGGGCTTCTCGAAGCGGCCTGGTGGGACCTGCCGCGGGAGCGGATCGCGGTTCTCATCCCGCTCCTCCAGAGCGACCGGGTGCGGGAGCTGATCGCGGCCGTCAAGGTGCTGCAGGCTCAATCGTCTTGATGGTCCGGCGGCCGAGGGCCTTGGCCTTGATGGCGAGCGCGGGCTTCTCGACCCCGTACCAGGACAGGGCCGCCACGAAGAGCGCCAGGACCAGGGAGGGCCCGAGCAGGAGGAGCGCGGCCGTCGCCGGAAACAGGGTATGGAGCGCCTGCTGCAGCGGCCAGCCGTAGAGATAGGTGCCGTAGGACAGGTCGGCCCTCGGCTCCCAGGACAGGCGTGTCGCCAGAGGCGCGAGCGCCAGCCAGATCACCCCATAAGCGGAAGCCAGAAAGAGCAGCGTCTTATAGAGGAAGGTGCCGTGGGCGAGCGCAGTCGCGGCCACAAGGGCGACGAGCAGCCATCCGGACAGGCGGGCACGGCTGCGCCACACATAGAGCGCACCGCCAAAGGCAAAGATCAGCGGCAGGCGAAGCGCCGTCTCCAGGCCCTTGGGCGCGCCGGGATGCAGGAGATCGAGGCCTGCGAGCGCCACCGCGAGGCCCGCGACCAGCGCCAGGGACGCGGCCCGTGCCCGCAGGAGGCCCACGAGCCCCAGGGCCAGCACGCCCACATAGCACAGCACCTCGTATTTCAGGGTCCAGACCGTCCCCATAGGGAACCGGAACGGATTGCCGTCGAAGACGCCGGGCAGCGCGATGTTGCTCTTGAAGCTCGTCAGGGTCGCGGTGATGAACCGCCTGAGCCCGTCGCTCTGGAGATACTCGGCCAGCGGCAGGCGGGTCATGGCGCCGCCGAGGAGGAGCGAGACCGCCAGGGTCGCGACGATGAGGCCCGGCGCGATGCGCAGGGTCCGGGCGGTCACGTAGTCGCGCCAGCCGCGCCGGTCGAAGCTCATGGTGACGAGAAAGCCGGAAATCGCGAAGAACCCGTTTACGGCGTGCTCGCCCAGGGTGAAGCCGGTCCAGGCAGTGAGCGGCTCGTCCATGATCTCGCCGGTCGTGACGCTGAAGGCGTGGGACACCACCACGGCCAGGGCGAGAGCCAAGCGGATGAGCGTGAAGTTGTTCCTCTCCTGCCCGAGGGCGGTGGACAGGGTCGGCGCCTCGGCGAGGAAGGCCGGCATTCTCATGACAATCCCTCCTGGCTCAGGGCGCTGCGGCCGCGCATGAAGGCCCAGGCTCCGGCGGCCGAGCCGCCATAGCGCTCGATCAGGCTGCGCCGGAAGGTCAGGCCGGCCCCCAGGGTCTTCAGGGCATTGACGGCGAACATGGACGGCGCCGGGTTCGGCAGCCCGTATTTGCGGCTCACATAGGCGCGCGACCAGGCCTGGTGCCAGCGCGACCGGAAGACGAGCCCGGGCCTGCTCCCGCTGGAGCGCCCTCGCCCGTGCCGCACCACGGCCTGAGGCACATAGACCAGCGACTGGCCCGAATCCTCGATCCGCCGGCAGAGGTCGTCGTCTTCGTAGAACAGGAAGATCTTCTCGTCGAAGCCGCCGAGTTCGAGAAAGGCATCGCGGCGCATGAGGAAGCAGGCGCCCGAGAAGAACGGCGCGCAGGCCTCGCCCTCCGGCAGGACGAGCCTGCCGGCCGGATTGGGGAGGCGCTTCGCCAGGAGCGAGCGCGGCTGGAAGAAGACCCGCCCGCTGGGCTCCACGATCTGCGGCGCCAGGAGACCCGCATCAGGGTGGCGGCGCGCGGCGTCCAGCAGGGCTGCCACGGCCCCCTCGCCGATTGTCACGTCCGGATTGACGATGAGCACGAACTCGCTCCTGGCCGCCCGGACCCCGGCATTGTTGGCACGGCCATAGCCCTCGTTGCGGTCCTGACGGACGACCTGAGCGCCCATCCGCTCGGCAAGCGCGACGCTATCGTCCGCTGAGGCGTTGTCCACGACGATGACGGGCACGCCCTCGGACCGCAGCGCGTCGAGGCACTCCGGCAGCGCATGGGCGCTGTCGAAGGCGACGACGATGGCGGTGACCACGGGCGCGTCCCGGTCGCGAGAGCCGTGGCTCATTTCTCCGGCAGGTTCAGCCGGATATGGAGTTCGCGCAGCTGCTTGGGCGTCACCTCCGAAGGCGCGCCGAGAAGCAGGTCCTCGGCCTTCTGGTTCATCGGGAAGAGCGTGATCTCGCGCAGGTTCTGGGCGCCGCAGAGCAGCATCACGATGCGGTCGATGCCCGCCGCCATGCCGCCGTGGGGCGGCGCGCCGTACTGGAAGGCGCGATACATGCCGCCGAACCGCTCCATGACCTCCTTCTCGCCGTAGCCGGCGATCTCGAAGGCCTTCACCATCCGGTCGGGACGGTGGTTGCGGATCGAGCCCGAGGCCATCTCGTAGCCGTTGCAGACCATGTCGTACTGGAGCGCCGTGATCTTCAGGATCCGGTCCTTGTCGGCTGGATCGAGCGCCATGAACGCCTCATGGTCCATATCGGCCATGGAGAAGGGGTTGTGCGAGAAGTCGATCTTCTTCTCGTCCTCGTTCCACTCGTATTGCGGGAAGTCGGTGATCCAGCAGAAGGCGAACTGGTTCTTGTAGCCGAGGCCCAGCTCGTCGCCAACGCGCACGCGCGCCTTGCCGGCGAGTGCGGCCGCCTTGTCCTCGACGCCGGCCGAGAAGAACACCGCGTCGCCCGCCTTGAGGCCGGTCTTCTCGCGGATGACCGCCTGCGCGGCCTCCGGGATGAACTTGGCGATCGGCCCCTTGCCGGTCACCTGCCCGCCCTCCTCGTCGAACACGATGTAGCCGAGGCCAGGCGCGCCTTCCGAGCGCGCCCAGTCGTTCAGCTTGTCGAAGAACGAGCGCGGCTGCGCGGCGGCACCCGGCGCCGGGATGGCGCGCACGACGCCGCCGGACTTGATGACGTTCTTGAAGGCGTTGAACGTCACGTCCTCGCGGGTGAACACCTCCGACACGTCCGCGATGACGAGCGGGTTGCGCAGGTCCGGCTTGTCCGAGCCGTATTTGAGCATGGCCTCGAAGAACGGGATGCGCGGGAAGATTTCGGTCACCGGCCGGCCGTCCGCGAATTCCTTGAAGGTGTCGCGGATCACCGGCTCCATGGTGCGGAACACGTCCTCCTGCGTGACGAAGCTCATCTCCACGTCGAGCTGGTAGAACTCGCCCGGCAGGCGGTCGGCGCGCGGGTCCTCGTCGCGGAAGCAGGGCGCGATCTGGAAGTACCGGTCGAAACCGGAAATCATGATCAGCTGCTTGAACTGCTGAGGCGCCTGCGGCAGCGCGTAGAACTGGCCGGGATGGATGCGTGACGGCACCAGGAAGTCCCGGGCGCCCTCGGGCGACGAGGCCGTGAGGATCGGCGTCGTGAACTCGAAGAAGCCGCTCTCCTTCATGCGCCGGCGCAGCGAGTCGACGATGGCGCCGCGCTTCATGATGTTGTTGTGCAGCTTCTCCCGGCGCAGGTCGAGATAGCGGTACTTGAGCCGGGTCTCCTCCGGGTATTCCTGCTCGCCGAAGACCGGCAGCGGCAGCTCGTCCGCGGGGCCGAGCACCTCCATATCGGTGATGTAGACCTCGACCAGGCCGGTGGGCAGATCGGGATTCTCGGTGCCGGCGGGGCGATTGCGCACCTTGCCGTCGATCCGCACCACCCACTCGGACCGGACGGTCTCGGCCAGCTTGAAGACCGGCGAATCCGGATCCGCCACGCATTGGGTGATCCCGTAATGGTCACGCAGGTCGATGAAGAGCACCCCGCCATGGTCGCGGATGCGGTGAACCCAGCCGGACAGACGGGCCGTCTGGCCGACATCGGATTCGCGCAGAGCGCCGCAGGTGTGGGAGCGATAACGGTGCATAGGGGCGGACATGGAAGCCTGCATCAAGGGAGCGGTTCGGATCAAAGGCGCAACATTCATGCGCGCCCCGGGATGTCAAGGCGGAACGGTGATTTCTCGCAGCCAAGTTCGGTCGGCGGGAGGGCCAGAGGATGATGCGGGAGGCGCTGCCCTGCTCTCCTCCCCGCGGATCTCGGGTGTTCCCGAGATCCGCTCCCACGATGCGCAAGTCGGGAACACCCGACTGGAGGTGGGGGTGTGAGCGCCAGCCTGGATTCAGTGCAGCGCCGGCCCCCCCACCCTGACCCTCCCCACAAGGGGGAGGGGATCGCGTCGCGCCCCGTCGCTGTCGCGCGACCTCTCCGTCGTCATTCCGGATTGCCGCCAGGCAAGTCCGGAACCCATAACCACCAGCGTCTCAGAAGAAGGCAGTACGATAACCGCTGCCCTTTATCCTGCATCGTCAGCGGTTATGGGTTCCGGGCTTTCGCTGCGCTCGCCCCGGAATGACGCGGGAGAAGCCATCCTTGCGCCGAGGCGTGAAACGAACACCCGCCCGCCCGACGAACGCCCCGGCGGTCCGTCCGAAACGGCCCGGCTTCGGCCAAAAAATTCCCTCCGATACGCTCTCTGATTCTTGCAGAACAAATCATGAATCACCATATCCTGTCTATGATTCCCGCTCACGTCACATCCCTGCTGAGGCCACCCCGGAACGCTCCCGTCGAGGAGCGGATGGAAGGGGCATGGCACGTCTATCCCATGGAGGGCGCCCTCGAGCTTCACTATACGGACCAGGCCGGCAATCCGAGCCGGCGCTGGATCATCGCGCGCGAGCTGAAGGTCGGCCCCGGCAAGACCCTGCTCGGCGGGATCGACATGGCCGATGACGGCTACCGGGGATTCCGGGCCGACCGGATCGAGCGGCTCGTCGATGCCGAGACCGGCCTCGTGGTGGACCGCAACATCATCGACTGGCTGATCCGGCGCGCCGAGCGCCAGGCCAAGGAACGGAAGAAAATCCAGAGCGGAGCGTAAGTCTGGAGTCGCGGGATCGCCAAGCTTGGGCTAAAACGGCCTTCATGGACTTGATCTCTACGACCGACGCCCTCCTCCGGGCCTGTGAGCGCCTCGCCGCCCATCCGTTCGTGACCGTCGACACGGAATTCCTGCGCGAGACCACCTACTATCCCCGGCTCTGCCTGATCCAGATGGCCGGACCGGACCTGGCCGACGCCGTCCTGGTCGATCCGCTGGCGCCCGACATGGACCTTGCGCCCTTCATGGCCCTCATGGCGGACCGGAACGTCGTGAAGGTTTTTCACTCGGCCCGCCAGGATCTGGAGATCGTCTGGAATCTTGGGCAGATCGTGCCCGAGCCCCTGTTCGACACCCAGGTCGCCGCCATGGTGTGCGGCTACGGCGATTCGGTGTCCTACGAGCAGCTCGCCAACGACCTCGCCAAGGCGCGCATCGACAAGTCCTCCCGCTTCACCGACTGGTCCCGCCGCCCCCTCACGGACGCCCAGCTCACCTATGCGCTCTCGGACGTCACCCATCTGGTGAAGGTCTACGAGGCCCTGGCGGCCCAGCTCGAAAAGAACGGCCGCCTCGCCTGGCTCGACGAGGAGATGGCGATCCTCTCCTCGCCCGAGACCTACCAGGCCGACCCGGAGAACGCCTGGAAGCGCCTCGCCGGGCGCCTGCGCAAGGCCAAGGAGGTGGCAGTGCTCATGGAGGTGGCGGCCTGGCGCGAACGCGAGGCCCAGAGCCGCGACGTGCCGCGCGGACGCATCCTCAAGGACGACGCCCTCATCGACATCGCCGTATCGGCCCCCCGCAGCGTCGAGGCCCTGGGCCGCCTGCGCACCATCCCCAACGGCTTCGAACGCTCCCGCACCGGGGCCGACATCCTGGAAGCGGTATCCCGCGGCCTCGCCCGCGATCCCGCGACCGTGCCCATGCCCGATCGCAGCCGCGGCCGTGGCAACACGGGCGCCGTGGTCGATCTCCTGAAGGTGCTGCTCAAGGCGGTCGCCGAGCAGGAGGGCGTCGCCCCCAAGATCATCGCCACGGTGGACGACCTCGAGGCCATCGCCGAGAACGACATGGCCGACGTCGCTCCCCTGCACGGCTGGCGCCGGGCGCTCTTCGGCGAGAAGGCCCTGGCCCTCAAGAACGGCCAGCTCGGCCTCGTGCTGGAGCGCGGACGGGTGAAGATGCGGGAGATTGGGTCAGCCTAGATCAGACCCTTGAGGCGCAGGAGACCGAGGGTCGCGACCGTTGCGGCGTCCTTGATGGTGCCGTCCGCGATCATCGCCAGCACCTCGTCGACCGGAAAGGCCCGGCTGATCATGTCCTGCTCGGTCGTCTCCCGGCGCGCCTCTCCCTGCGTGAGGCCTTGGGCCAGGTAGATGTGGAAGCCCTGCCGGGAATACCCGTAGCATTCGAAGAGATGCCCTACATGCAGCATGGTCGCTGCGGTCAGGCCCGTTTCCTCCCGCAGCTCGGCACGGGCGAGAGCCTCGGGATCCGTATCGGGAGCTCCTTCCCATGATCCCTGCGGCAGCTCCCAGTACCTTCCCTTCACCGGATACCGGAACTGCTCGACGAGATGGACGAGACCGTTCTCGATGGGGGCAATGATGGCGAAATCCGCCTTCTCGACGACCCCGTAGATCCCGGGTGTCCCATCCTGCCGGACGATGGCGTCCTCGCGGACCCGCATCCAGCGGTTCTCGTAGACGATCCGCGTCGCGGTGGTCTCGATGTCCGGCACGATGCGCCTCCGCCCTATGTCATTCAGGAAATAAGCCTGATCCAACAAAGACATGGCCGGGACGATTGCCCAGCCAAGTCTGTCACTGGATCTCGCCTTCTCGGGCCTCTTACCGCCCGAAGATACCCTTGAAGAACTGGGCCATCTTGTTGTGCTTCTTCTTGCGGTCCACGTCGGCCTGGCTCTTGACCCAGGCGATCTGGACCACCCGGCGCTCGCCCACGAAGGGCCGGTGGCCGTGCCAGGAATTGTCGGCCCGCAGGAACGCGAACATGGTGCCCATGGTCGGCGGCACTTCGAGGGCGTAAGGCTCGAAGTTCTGGCCGTCATAGAGCACACGCAGGCGGCCGCCGTCGCCCTGGTTCCACTCGTCGTTCATGTAGACGAGCATGGTCATGACCTTGGAGGGGCCGTCGGTATGGATCGCGCCGTATTTCGGCTGCGAGCGCTTCATGATGGTGGTGAGGCGCGGATATTGGTGCAGGTCCACGCCGAACTTCTTCGACAGCTCCTCGGTCAGCTCTGGGCCTTCCAGCTCGTCGATCAGGGTCTTGAAGCGGCCGTGGAGCTTCACCTCGTCGACGGTCAGGTAGCCGGGCTTCTGGATGTCCGGGAAATCGCGCCGGAGGTCGTCGATGACATCCGTCTTGAGAATGTTCTCCGTCAGCAGGAAGTCGTAAGGATCCTTGGAGGTCTTGGCGTTGCGGACGGCATTCAGATCGATTGTTTGCATGGAGGACTCCCTGGCCACGAGGCCCGATTTTCTAACCCAGTTAGAATAAAACGTCACCTCCTGCCCAGAGGGCCCGCCCAGGGAGCGGACGCGACCTGAGGGCGCATTCCGGCGGCCCGTCACAGGATCTCGATGACCGGTTCCATGTTGAGCAGCTTGGCCAGGGCCTTGACCCGGCCCACGAGGCGCTCGTTGGCCAGATCCGCCCGGTGCCCGGGCAGTTGCAGCACCACGCTCCGGCCCCGGGCGACCAGCGGCGTCTGCGGCAGGACGCCCTCCATCGCGACCGAGACCGGATAGGCCACCCGCATCATGGCCGCGAGCAGGCGGGCCCGCTCCATGAGCCTCGTCCCGGCAAGCGCGACGATCCGCGAGCCGACCTTGTCGGGCGAGAGCCCCTCGTGTCGGAAGAAGATCGACAGGGCCAGATAGGCCCGGCCCGGATGGTCGAGCCCCACGAAGGCGCCGTAGGCGATGAGGTTGAGACTCTGCTCGCCCCGGTAGTCCGGATGGGCCCGCCAGCCGATATCGGCCAGCAGGCAGCCGGCATGGCGCAGGCGCTGCTCGTATTCGGTCTCCGGCAGCCCGACGGAATCGACGAAGCGGCTCGTCCACTCCCACAGCTCCTGCCCGTGACGGGGCGAGCGGGAGCGCAGGAGGTTGAGATCGCCCGCGGCCCGCAGGAGCGGATCGAGCCGGCGTTTCTCCTCATCGAGCTTGTCGTAGAGCAGGCCTTCGCGGACGCCGAGCGCCGAGATGGCGATCTCCCGCGGGCCGCCGAGACGGATGATCTCCTCCAGCAGGATCGCCCCATAGGCCAGGAGCGGCCGGCGTGCCTCGGAGACGCTCTCGATGTCCTTGAGGGTCTTCGCGTCGACCTCCTCGACCAGATGGAGGAAATCCATGCTGTCCCGCGGATCGATGATGTAGTTGTGCATCACGTGGAGCGGATAGTTGGTCACGGCCTGGTGCAGCCGGGCCAGGGCGCGCCAGGTTCCGCCCACCGCATAGAAGGTGCGGCCGTGGAGGCTCTCGAGCTGCCCGGCCGCCCGCTCCAGGGCGGAACGGACGATCTTCTGGGCCTTCTTGGTGGAGCCGCCGCTCAGGTCCTGGAGCGCGAGGCCGCCGAGGCGCATGGTGACCCCCTCGCCGACCCGCTCTCCCTTCACGTCCACCAGTTCGAGGCTGCCGCCGCCCATGTCGCCGACGACGCCGTCCGGCCTGTAGAAGCCGGACACCACCCCGTAGGCCGAGAACTGTGCCTCCTTGGCGCCGGACAGAAGCTCGATCGGGCAGCCGCAGGCGCGCTCCGCCGCCTCGAGAAAAGCGGGGCCGTTTGAGGCGTCGCGCGCCGCCGCCGTGGCGAGCACGTAGATGTCCGACACATCCATGGTGTCGCACAGCACCCGGAAGCGGGCGAGTGCCCGCAGGGCCCGCTCCACCGCGTCCTCGTCGAGCTTTCCAGTGGTGGCCACGTGACGGCCGAGGCCGCAGAGCACCTTTTCGTTGTAGATCGGCGTCGGCGCCCGTGACACGCCCTCATAGGCCACAAGACGGACCGAGTTCGACCCGATGTCGATGATGGCGACGGGACGGCCGATCTTGAGCCGCCCCTGCGCCTCGCCGCGCTCGACGAGGACCATCGTCAGCGTATCCCTCGCTTGGCGAGCGCCTTGGGGCTCGACGTCTTGAGGGACTTGCCCCGGCCGGAGAGACTCGGATTCGTCATGAAATACCTGTGGGCGTTGAACGGCTCCTCGCCCTTGGCGGGAACGATCCTCCGGCTCGTGCCGTCGGAGAGCACCATCCAGCTCTGCTCGTTGTCGAGAAGGTTGGCGAGCATGATCTGGTCGAGAACCTGCTGATGGACCGTCGGGTTGAGGATCGGCAGGAGCGCCTCGACCCGGCGGTCGAGGTTGCGCGGCATGAGATCCGCCGACGAGATGTAGACGTGCGCCTTCGGGTTCGGAAGCCCTTGCCCGTTGCCGAAGGCATAGATCCGGGTGTGCTCCAGGAAGCGGCCGACGATGGACTTGACCCGGATGTTCTCGGACAGCCCCTTGATGCCGGGACGCAGGCAGCAGATGCCTCGCACGATAAGATCGATCTGCACGCCCGCCGCGCTCGCGTCGTAGAGCGCATCGATGATGACGGGATCGACCAGGGAATTGCACTTGCCCCAGATCGCGGCCGGGCGCCCGGCCTTCGCGTGGGCGATCTCCTCGCCGATATGCTGGAGCAGGCGCTGCTTCAGGTTGATCGGCGACACCGCCATGCGTTCCAGCTCCGCCGGCTCCGCATAGCCCGTGACGAAGTTGAAGATGCGCGACACGTCGCGCCCGATCACCGGATCGGCCGTGAAGAAGGACAGGTCCGTATAGATGCGGGCCGTGATCGGGTGGTAGTTGCCGGTTCCCACATGGCAGTAGGTGATGAGCTGGCCGCCCTCGCGCCGCACCACCATGGACAGCTTGGCGTGGGTCTTCAGCTCGATGAAGCCGAACACCACCTGGGCGCCGGCGCGCTCCAGGTCCCGTGCCCAGCGGATATTGGCCTCCTCGTCGAAGCGCGCCTTCAGCTCGACCAGGGCCGTGACGGACTTGCCGGCCTCCGCCGCCTCGGCGAGCGCGGCCACGATGGGAGAGTTCGAGGAGGTGCGGTAGAGGGTCTGCTTGATGGCGACCACGTTCGGGTCCCGCGCCGCCTGGTGAAGGAACTGCACCACCGCGTCGAAGGATTCGTAAGGGTGATGGACGATGATGTCCTTCTCGCGGATCGCCGCGAAGCAATCCCCGCTATGCTCGCGAATGCGCTCGGGAAAGCGCGGATTGTAGGGCTTGAACTTGAGATCCGGCCGGTCGAGGCTCACGAGCTGGGACAGGTCGTTGAGCCCCAGCATTCCCTCCACGACGAAGAGTTCCTCCTCGGCGATCTCCAGCTCGTCCACCACGAACTGGCGCAGGTCCTCGGCCATGGCGACCTCGGCCTCGAGCCGGATCACGCTGCCGCGGCGGCGGCGCTTGAGGGCCGTCTCGAAGTGCCGGACGAGGTCCTCCGCCTCCTCTTCCACCTCGAGGTCGGAATCGCGGATGACGCGGAACGCCCCCTGCCCCTGGACGCTGTAGCCCGGGAAGAGGCGGCTCGTGTACAGCACGATCATCTGCTCCAGGGCGATGAAGCGGGTCGCGCCGGTTTCCGAGAAATCCGGCAGGCGGATGAAGCGCTCCGCCCGTACGGGCAAGCGGATCAGCGCGTTCAGCACCTTCCCGTCGCTCTGGCGCACGAGCTTGAGGGCGATGGAGGAGCCGAGATTGGGGATGAACGGGAACGGATGGGCCGGGTCGATGGCGAGCGGCGTCAGGACCGGGAAGATGTGGTTGAGGAAGTAATCCTCCAGCCAGGAAGCCTCGGGCTTGGTCAGGCCCGATCCGTCCACCAGGACGATCCCCTCCTCCTGCAGCGCCCCTTTGAGTTCGCGCCAGCGCTCCTGCTGGTCGGAGGCGAGCTTGGAAACCTCCACGGCGATCTTGGCGAGCTGCTCCTGTGGGGTCAGCCCGTCCTGGGAGGTGGTCGCCACGCCGGAGCGAACCTGCCCGCGCAGGCCCGCCACGCGCACCATGAAGAACTCGTCGAGATTGTCGGCCGAGATCGACAGGAAGCGCAGCTGCTCCAGGAGCGGGTGGTTCCTGTTCGCGGCCTCCTCCAGGACGCGCCGGTTGAACTGGAGCCAGGAGAGCTCCCGGTTGATGAAGCGCTGCGGGAACTGACGCAGGACTGCCCCGTCCAGCTCGATATCCGGCGGGGCCTTGGGGGCCGGGGTCTCGCTGACGATCTCGGCTTCGTCCAGGACAAGGGCGCTGCGCACGTCTACCTCCATCGCTTTCCGCGAAGTCCGTTTTGATTTGGACTTCGTGACGGTTTCGCGACGGGCCGGTGCCGAAGGCTTCACGTCGTCTTCAATCGATCTCATCCGTTTCCCGAATGCCCCCGAGAACTTCCGACGCGATGGCGCGCGAGACGCGGCGTCCCCGACTGAGGGCCTCCTTGTCGAGGAGCGTCACCACCTCGGCCGCTTTCGTGAGCGACCGTTCGATGCGCAAGGCAATGTAGTCGACAACGCTGGTGTCGACCACCAGTTGCCGATCGACGAACAGCTTCACCAGGACAGCCTTCAGAAGCGCATCGTCCGGCGGGTCGAGGGAGACGCTCGGGGCGAGGCGCAGCCGCGACAGCAGGTCCGGCGTGCGGATGCCCCAGGAATCCGGCCCGGACTCGCAGGTCATCAGCACGGAGGCCTGACGCTCGCGGGCGAGGTTGAGCAGGTGGAACAGGGCGGCCTCGTCCCGCTCGGCCCGGTCGATATCCTCGATCACCAGCGCGCCGTTCGAGACGAGGTGCGGGACCTTGTCCCGGGTTACCTCGAAGGCGTCCACCGTCCAGGCATGGGCGGTCTCGGCCCAGATCGCCGCGAGATGGCTCTTGCCGCTGCCTCGCGGCCCGACGAGCAGGAGGACCGTGTCAGGCCATTCGGGCCAGCTCTCGATCGTGGCATAGGCCTGCTCGTTGGATGGGCTGACGAGGAAGTCCTCCCGCCCGAAGCGCGGGTCCAGGGGCAGGTCGAAGGCGAGCTGCTTGGGGCCCTCACGCATCGTATTCGATCCGCTTCTTGTCCGCCTCGGGACCGGGCATCAGGATCACGGGCTCGGTGCCGCGATAGAGGGGGCTCGCCAGATATTGCCCGAGGGCGAAGCGCGCGATGACGCCGATGGCGGCCGCGAGCGGCACCGCCAGGAGCAGGCCCACGAAGCCGAACAGGGCGCCGAAGGCGAGGAGCGCGAACATCAGCCAGACCGGGTGGAGTCCCACGGAATCGCCCACGAGTTTCGGCGACAGGATGTTGCCCTCGACGAACTGCCCGAACACGAAGACCCCGAGCGTCGCGAGGATCCAGGTCCAGTCCGGCCAGAACTGCACGATGGCGACGCCCATGGACAGGATCAGCCCCGTCAGCGAGCCCACATAGGGGATGAAGCTCAGGATGCCGGACGTCATGCCGATCATGGCGCCGAAATTGAGCCCGATGAGCGAAAGACCGACCGCGTAGAAGGTCCCGAGGATGATGCAGACCATGGCCTGCCCCCGCACGAAGCCCGCGATGGCCGTATCGATGTCGCGCGCGATGCTCCGGATCGTGTCCCGCTGCCGTACCGGCATCCACGAATCGATCGTGGTGACCATGCGGTCCCAGTCGACCAGCATGTAGAAGGCGACCACGGGCGTGACCACCAGGAGGGACATGATGCTGAGCAGCGCCTGTCCGCCGGACCAGAGGGACTGGAGAAAGGCACCCGCCCAGGCGATGCCCTGGCTCAGCAGGTTGCCGACGGAGGTCTGCATCTCCGAGAGGGCCCCGGCCCCGCCCAGCTTCTCGACCAAGGGACCGCCCTGCTCCACCGCGAGCTGCTGGAGCCGCGCCACGTAGCTCGGAAGCCGCTGGACGAAGGCGCCGACCTGCTGGGCCCCCAGCGGCACCACGACCACCAGGAGCACGATGAAGATCAGCACGAACAGGATCAGGATGACGAGGCTCGCGCCCAGGCGGCCGATGCCGACGCGCTGGAGCCGGTCCGCCAGGGGGTCGAGGAGGTAGGCGAGCGCGAAGCCGGCCACGAAAGGCAGGAGGACTGTCCGCAGCACGAGGAGCAGCGCCACCGCGACCACCAGGGCCACGGTCCAGAATACGATCTGCCGCTGGATCGTCATCGCATATACTCGTCTCGCTCGCGCCTTACCCGGTCATGTGCCGGAGCCATCCTCCGAGATAGGCACCCGCCGACGCAACGGTCAAGGCGGCCACGATGCCCATCATGGTTGTCAGGACCGGCTCGCTCACTACGATGCCAAAGGCATTGATGCCGAGCACGAAGGCCGCAAAGGCGATCTGGGCCCCCGTGTTCAGCTTGCTGACCCCGAGCGGCTTGATCGCCACCGGCCGGTGCATGACCCAGGACAGGAGCACGGCCCCGACGATCATGGCATCCCGGGACACCACCGCAATGGCGACCCAGCCCGGAATCGCACCCACGACCGCGAGGGTGACATAGATGGAGACCAGGAGCGCCTTGTCGGCAATCGGGTCGATATAGGCCCCGAACTCGCTGCGCATATCGAAATGCCGGGCGATGAAGCCATCCGCCGCATCCGACAGGCCGGCGACGACGAAAAGCACGAACGCCGTTTCCCACCGCCCCTGCATGATCATGACGATCAGGAACGGGACGATGACGAGCCGCGCGATGGTGATGAGGTTCGGGATCGTCATGGGGCAATGATGGGGTGCCGGCCCGCTCTCCGCAACGGCAAAGCTTGCTTGGGTCATTGCGGGCCGGCACCCCCACCGTCATTCCGGGACGGCCTTTGGCCGGGCCCGGAACCCATAAACTCCAACGGCAGAGGATAGAGAACTATAGCAGCCGTCGCATTCTATCCTCTACCGTCAGCGGTTATGGGTTCCGGACTTGCCTGACGGCAATCCGGAATGACGCGGGAAGCGCCGCCCTGCTCTCCTCCCCCGTGGATCTCGGGTGTTCCCGAGATCCGCTCCCACGATGCGCAAGTCGGGAACACCCGCCTTGCGGTGGGGAGGAGCGGGAGGTGGGGGTGTGAGCGCCAGCCTGGATTCAGCTCAGCGCCGCCACCTCCACCCTGACCCTCCCCACAAGGGGGAGGGAATCCCGTTATGCCCCGTCGCTGCCGCACGCGACCTCTCCCTCCAGGAGAGGTGAAAGGGGCGCCCTACCGTGCCTTCTGGCCGAACAGGACGGCCTGGACGGCGGGGTCCGTCAGGTCGGTCTTCTCCCGGTCCTCGGAGCTGACCGAGATGCCGCGGATGACGGCCGGGCGGGCGAGCACCGCCGCGAGCCAGCGTTTTACGTGCGGGAAATCCTCGATGTTCTGCCCCTGCCGCTCCCACATCTTCGCCCAGGGCGCAATGGCCATGTCGGCGATGGAATATTCGCCGGCCACGTATTCGCGGTCCGCGAGTTGCTTGTTCAGGACGCCGTAGAGACGGTTGGTCTCGTTGGTGTAGCGGTCGATCGCATAAGGCACTTTCTCGGGCGCATAGATGCGGAAATGGTGCGCTTGGCCGAGCATGGGGCCGAAGCCGCCCATCTGCCAGAACAGCCACTGGTCGACCTCGACGCGCCGGCGCTCGTCCTGGGGATAGAACTGACCGGTCTTGCGGCCGAGATATTGCAGGATCGCGCCGGATTCGAAGACCGAGATCGGCTGCCCGTCGGGACCGTCGGGATCCGTGATGGCGGGCATCTTGTTGTTGGGCGAGATCGCCAGGAATTCGGCCCGGAACTGGTCCCCCTTGCCGATATTCACCGGATGGATCCTGTAGGGAAGACCCGTCTCCTCGAGCATGATGGTGATCTTCCATCCGTTCGGAGTCGGCCAGTAATAGAGTTCGATCGGTTGTTGGGCGGACGCCGCCATGACATGCCTCTCTGGTCGTGAACTGAACGCTCGTTGCATGACGTTAAGACATAAGATCGGGGCGCGGACCAGCTTTGGCAACGATTTCCCGTGGACAGGACGCATGGCCGCCCCTGCGCCCTTGCATGTTTCAACGTTTCATATGAGATGCCCGGAGCGCCTTTTTCGACAACATGGCGCCTCAGGGGGTTTCCATGACGAACCGTGTCTCACGCAGTGTTTGTGCCGCCGCGGCGGTGCTTCTCCTCACCGCGCCGCTCCCGGCCCTGGCCCAGCCCAAGAAGGAGCCCACCGCCGGCCAGCTCGCGGCCCGCGAGCGCATGGCGAAATGCAGCGTCGAATGGAAGGACGCCAAGGCCTCCGGCAAGGTCACGAAGGAGATGAAGTGGCCGAAATTCTGGAGCGAGTGCAATAAGCGCCTGAAGGGTGGCGACAAGGCCTGAAGCCGGATACGGGCCTCGCTGCGCCCGGCTCTCCGCACCGACCTCTCCCTCGGAGAGGTGAAAGGGATGGTATTGCCCGTCATTCGGGTCGGGCTCGTAGAGCCGAGCCCGACCCGAACGGCCATGCGAAGTGGAGAAACCCATAATCACCAACGTTGCAGAATAAGGGGCAACGGCAAACGCTGCGTTCTCTCCTGAATCGTCAGTGGTTATGGGTTCCGTGCTCCGCTGCGCGGCCCGGAATGATGGGGAAAGCGCCGCCCTGCTCTCCTCCACACAAGAGGGAGGGGATTCCGTCGTGCTCGTCCCTGCCGTGCGTCTCATCTCCGGCCATACCGAACTGGCCCTACGGGGCCTCAGCCCGGCGAACGCAGGGCCGCATCGGCGCACCAGCCTTTTGCAAAGATCACCCGGCCGTCCTCGAGCTTGGCCCGGCCGTCGCAGATCATGCGCAGGGCCGCAGGGTAGAGCAGGTGCTCCTGGGCGAGGACGCGAGCGCTCAGGCTGTCCTCCGTGTCGCCGGGGATGACCGGCACGGCTGCCTGGGCCACGATGGGGCCGGCATCGAGCTCCGGCACCACGAAATGCACCGTGCAGCCATGGACCAGGACGCCTTCCTCCAGCGCGCGCTGGTGGGTGTGCGTGCCGCGGAAGAGCGGCAGGAGGGACGGGTGGATGTTGATCATCCGGCCTTCCCAGCGCTCCACGAACCAGGAGGTCAGCACCCGCATGAAGCCCGCGAGGCAGACGAAGTCGATTTCCCGCTCGCGCAAGGCCGCATCGAGGGCCTGCTCGAAGCTCTCGCGGGTGGAATAGGCCTTGTGGTCGATGGCGAGCGCCTCGATCCCGGACGCCTTGGCCCGCTCGAGCCCGCCCGCATCGGGCCGATTCGACAGGACGAGGGCGATCTCGCCCGGAAAATCCGCGTCTCGTGCGGCCTCGATGAGCGAGACCATGTTGGAGCCGCGCCCGGAGATCAGAATGGCGATACGGCGGCGGCTCATCGGAGGGACAGGTGCCCCGCGGTCTGGACCTGCTCGCCGCCCTCATGCGCGATCGTCTCGCCGATGCGGACCGGGTTCTCGCCCGCAGCGCGAAGACGCTCCATCACGTCCTCGGCCTTGTCGGCCTCCGCCACGACGATCATGCCAATGCCGCAATTGAAAGTGCGCAGCATCTCGGCCTCGGCCACGCCGCCGGTCGCCGCGAGCCAGCCGAAGACCGGCGGAACCGGGATGGCGTCGAGGTCGAGCCGCACGCCGACGCCCTCGGGCAGGACGCGCGGAATGTTGTCCGGGAAGCCGCCGCCCGTGATGTGGCAGAGCGCGTTGATGCCGTCTCCCGCCTTCAGGGCCGCGAGGAGGCTCTTCACATAGATGCGGGTCGGCTCGAGGAGCGCCTCGGCGAGGCTGCGGCCGGGCGCGAAGGGCGCAGGCGCGTCCCAGGCGAGGCCCGACAGCTCGACGATCCGGCGGACCAGGGAGAAGCCGTTGGAATGGACCCCCGAGGAGGGCAGGCCGATGAGCACGTCCCCGGCCTTCACGGGCCTCGGCAGCAGGGTCCCGCGCTCGGCGGCGCCGACCGCGAAGCCCGCCAAGTCGTAGTCGCCCCGGGCATAGAGGCCCGGCATCTCGGCCGTTTCCCCGCCGATCAGGGCGCATCCCGCCTGCTGGCAACCCTCGGCGATCCCCTTGACGATGGCGACGCCGACCTCGGGCTCCAGCTTTCCGGTCGCGAAATAGTCGAGGAACAGGAGCGGCTCGGCCCCCTGGACGATGATGTCGTTCACGCACATGGCCACGAGGTCGATGCCGATCGTGTCGTGGATGCCCGTGTCGATGGCGATCTTCACCTTGGTACCGACCCCGTCATTGGCCGCCACCAGGATCGGGTCCTTGAAGCCCGCGGCCTTCAGGTCGAACAGGCCGCCGAAACCGCCGATTTCCGCGTCCGCACCCGGCCGGCGGGTGGCGCGCACCAGAGGCTTGATCCGGTCGACCATGGCGTTGCCCGCATCGATGTCGACGCCCGCCTGCGCATAGGTGAGCCCGTTCTGCTGTTTCTCGCTCATCGGCTTTCCCCGTCCATGCGGGGCAGTAAGGCGAGAGGGGCCGGAAAGGCAAGGGGGTTTCTGGTCCGGCCGGGACGAGGCGCGACCGTTTCCCTCCCCCTTGTGGGGAGGGTCAGGGTGGGGGTGTGAGCGCTACCCTGGATTCAGTCCTGCGCCGACACCCCCACCTCCCGCTCCTCCCCACCGCAAGGCGGGTGTTCCCGACTTGCGCATCGTGGGAGCGGATCTCGGGAACACCCGAGATCCACGGGGGAGGAGAGCAGGGCAGCGCTTCCTCGTCATTCCGGGGCGAGCATAGCGAGAGCCCGGAACCCATAAACACTGAGCTTTTCAAGAAAGACGCAGCGGCTATCGTTGTTCTGCATCCTACAGCGTCGCCGGTTATGGGTTCCGGGCTCCGCTGCGCGGCCCCGGAATGACAATGAATCAATTCACCTTGGTCCAGGTCTGCGACCGGCAGATGAGGCCGCCGAGGATGCAGCCGGAGAGTTCCATGGCGTTTCCGCTCTTGAAGCTCATCTTGCCCGTATAGGTCTTCCCGTCCTTGTAGTTGTAGAGCTGGCCCGTGAAGCCGTCGCCCGAGGGCCGGATGTCGGAGATCATCTGGACGCCGACGAGGTTGCGGCCCTTCAGCTTCGGGTCCGGGTTGTTCACGTCCTTCGTCTCGCCCTGAACGGACACGATGGTGCCGCAATAGGCGTTGCCGCATTTCGCGACCCTGACCCGCGTTTCCTTGCTCTCGCTGAGATAGGTGCCGCTCGGATCGGGGGACTGGGCCAGCGCCGGTCCGGACAGGAGGGCAAGGCCGAAGGCAGCGGCACGGTGGGCAGGCTTCATGATTTACTCCCGAAAAGACGGTCTCTCGAGGGACCTGCACGGAAGACTAGAGCATCTCGGCCTCAAGACTATCGGGTTTCGCGCCGGAGATGGATGCGGCCTCCGGCCGGCAGGGGCGCCTTCGCAAGCGCGAAAAGCCCTTGAGACCCATGGATCGCGCCGTTATAAGCGCCGCACTTTCCCTTTTTCCTTCGCAAGAGTGAGTTTCATGGCCATCGAGCGCACTTTCTCCATCCTCAAGCCCGACGCGACCGAGCGCAACCTGACGGGCGCCATCAACGCCGTCATCGAAAAGGCGGGCCTGCGCATCGTGGCGCAGAAGCGCATCCTCATGAGCCGCCGCGAGGCCGAGACCTTCTACGCGGTCCACAAGGAGCGCCCCTTCTTCGGTGAGCTCGTGGATTTCATGACCTCCGGCCCGGTGGTCGTGCAGGTGCTCGAGGGCGAGAACGCCGTGGTCCGCTACCGCGAGATCATGGGCGCCACCAACCCGGAGAGCGCCGCCGAGGGCACCATCCGCAAGCTCTATGCCAAGTCCATCGGCGAGAACTCGGTCCACGGCTCCGACAGCCAGGACAACGCCAAGATCGAGATCGCCCAGTTCTTCTCGGGCAACGAGATCGTCGGCTAACCGGTCCTTCCAGGCATTGCCTTCAGGATCCCCGGGCCTGTCCCGGGGATTTTTTTGTTTTTGGGCTGCTGCTTCTTGATCTCCCTCTGCCGTGGAGAGGCAGGTCCCGCGTCATTCCGGGGCGCCGCAGGCGAGCCCGGAACCCATAATCGCTAACAGTGCAGGCTAAAACACAGCGGCTGTCGTAGCTCTTCATTCTGACACGCTGGTGATTATGGGTTCCGGGCCCGGCCGAAGGCCGTCCCGGAATGACGGGAGGGGGATTCCTCCGCAACCGCACCTCCCTCAAGGTGATGCGCTTTCCATTCGGCCGGACTTGTCCGAAGATATCCTGCCATGAATCACAGTCCGCGCATCGAGCGCCGCCCCTCCGTCTGTCCGCACGATTGCCCATCGACCTGCTCCCTCGATGTGGAGGTGATCGACGGGCGTTCCATCGGGCGCGTGCATGGGGCGAAGACGAACGACTACACGGCGGGCGTCATCTGCGCGAAGGTGGCGCGCTATGGGGAGCGCATCCACCATCCGGACCGCCTGCTTTATCCGCTGAAGCGCACCGGCCCCAAGGGCTCCGGGCAGTTCGAGCGGATCTCCTGGGACGAGGCGCTTGACATCGTGGCCGCGAAGTTCCTGGAAGCCGAGAGGGATTTCGGGCCCGCTTCCGTCTGGCCGTACTATTACGCCGGCACCATGGGCTACGTGATGCGCGACGGCATCAACCGCCTGCGCCACGTGAAGCGGTATTCGGGCCAGTATTCCACCATCTGCACCGCGACCGCCTATACGGGCTTCGTGGCCGGCACGGGCCGGCTCGCGGGCCCGGACCCGCGGGAGATGGCGAAGGCCGATTGCGTGGTGATCTGGGGCACGAACGCGGTGCACACCCAGGTCAACGTGATGACCCACGCTCTTCGCGCCCGCAAGGAGCGTGGGGCCAAGATCGTCGCCATCGACATCTATATGAACGCCACCATGAAGCAGGCCGACATGGCGCTGCTCGTCAGGCCGGGCACGGACGGCGCGCTGGCCTGCGCCGTGATGCATGTCCTGTTCCGGGACGGCTACGCGGACCGCGAGTATCTGGCGCGCTACACCGATCATCCGGCTGAATTCGAGGCCCATCTGCAAAGCCGTACGCCCGAATGGGCGGCCGCGATCACGGGCCTGAGCGTCGCCGAGATCGAGGCCTTCGCGCGGCTCGTGGGCGAGCGCAAACGCACCTATTTCCGCCTCGGCTTCGGGTTCGCCCGCCAGCGCAACGGCAGCGTCAACATGCATGCGGCCTCGTGCATCCCGGCCGTGACCGGCGCCTGGCAGCACGAGGGCGGGGGCGCCTTCCACAGCAACAGCGCCATCTATCACTGGAACAAGGGGATGATCGAGGCGCTCGATGCCGCCGACACCACGGTGCGCCGCCTTGATCAGTCGCAGATCGGCCGCGTGCTGACGGGCGATCCGGAGGCGCTGTTCCGTGGGCTGCCGGTCAAGGCCATGCTCATCCAGAACACCAACCCGGTCTCGGTCGCGCCGGAGCAGGAACTGGTGAAGCAGGGCTTCGCCCGGGAAGACCTGTTCGTATGCGTGCACGAGCAGTTCATGACCGAGACGGCGCTCATGGCCGATATTGTGCTGCCGGCGACCATGTTCATGGAGCATGACGATCTCTATTCCGCCGGCGGGCACCAGCATTTCCAGCTCGGCCCCAAGCTCGTGGAGCCGCCGGGCGAGTGCCGCTCGAACCACGAGGTGATCGGCGCCATCGCCGGGCGGGTCGGGGCCGTCCACCCTGGCTTCGACATGGAGCCGCGGGCGCTGATCGACTGGACACTGCGGCATTCGGGCTGGGGCTCCGTCGAGGATCTGGAGGCCGCGGTGCACAAGGATGCGCAGCCTCCCTTCCGCGAGGCCCATTACCTCGACGGTTTCGCGTATCCGGACGGCAAGTTCCGCTTCCGGCCGGACTGGACGCATATCCCGTCCGGCAATAACGGCCTCATGGGTCCCTGGGCGGCGCTGCCGGCCTTTCCGGATTACTGGCCCGTGACCGAGGAGGCGACCGACGAGCACCCGTTCCGCCTTGCTACGAGCCCAGCCCGGAACTTCCTCAACTCCACCTTCAACGAGACGCCCACCTCCCGGGCCAAGGAGGGGCGGCCGGAGGTGATGATCCATCCGGCCGACGCGGCGCCGCTCGCCATTGCGGATGGCGATTGGGTGGTGCTCAGGAACCGGCGCGGCGAGGTCTTTCTCAGGGCCCGCCTGTTTGAAGGCGTGCGGCGCGGGGTTCTGATCGCCGAAGGCCTCTGGCCGAATGCCGCGCACCCCCACGGACGCGGCATCAACACGCTTACGGGCGCCGATCAGGTCGCGCCCTATGGCGGGGCGGCGTTCCACGACAACCGGGTCGCGCTCGCGAAGGCGGAGCCCGGGCGGGATTTTCCGCTGCGGTCTTCCGTTGCGGAGGGAGCGAGCGAGGCGCAGTCCGCCATTGTCTAAGTCTTAAGGCTATTCACGACCGCCCCTTGACCCTGGCGGGACGAGCCTATCCTTAAGCTTCATCGCCTATTCCTCCAGGAGCCCCCATGAGAGCCGTTCTTCGCCCGGTGCTGGCTGCCCTCGCCATCGCCGCCTCGACCCATGCCGCCTTCGCGGCCGCCTCCAACATGCCGACCCAGTACCAGCCGGACCCGGCGCTCAAGACCGCAAGCATGGGCGAGCTTCAATCGCGCGTGCGCCAGGCCTGCGCGATTACGCAGGCGAAGCTCCAGAACGTGAGCGAGGCCTCCCTGTCGCGGAAATGCGACTGCTATGCCGGTCGCACCATGCGCGCCATGAGCGCCGAGGAGGTCCAGGCCTATCGCGACACCGGCGTGTTCAACGAGACCGCCCGTGCCAAAGCCCTCGGCGCCATCGATTCCTGCAAGCTGCAGCGCCCGAGCCTGTAAGGCGCTCAGCACTCTCTCGGCGCAGACTGCCGTTCCGGGACAGCACGGAGTGCTGGGCCCGGAATGACGCGGGAAGCGCTGCGCTGCTCTCCTCCCCCGTGGATCTCGGGTGTTCCCGAGATCCGCTCCCACAAGACGCCAGTCGGGAACACCCGCCTTGCGGTGGGGAGGAGCGGGAGGTGGGGGTGTGAGCGCCAGCCTGGATTCAGCTCAGCGCCGCCACCTCCACCCTTAATCCCTCCCCACAAGGGGAAGGGGATCCCGTCGCGCCGCGTCCCGGTTGCGCGCGACCTCTCCGCCGCTCTTCTCCCTCTCCCATGGGGAGAGGGGCGTGCCCTCTCCGGAGATGCCGCAACCCCTCACCCGGACCTTCGCTCGACCTCTCCCTCCAGGAGAGGTGAAATCGCGATGCTGTCCGTTCTCTTTTCGTTCTTGACAGCCGGATCAAGCTAAGCTATATCATGGCGCCTCTGCTCCCGCCGAGGGGCGCGCTCGCGAGGCGTCGCTGCGGGGAGCCGAACGGTCCTGCGGCTGCCTCTCACGCC
>Ga0065721_10049907_pt1 | contig 25570 bp, 20 predicted proteins | sample Mesricmetagenome_FD_59108 | JGI IMG/M metagenome (GOLD analysis project Ga0065721, IMG submission 59108) | Mesophilic microbial community from rice straw/compost enrichment Sample: eDNA_1 v2 (version 2) | ecosystem: Engineered > Solid waste > Grass > Composting > Bioreactor | place: USA: Davis... | reverse complement strand
GCCCGGCGGCGCCCGACCTGCCGCCCCGCCCTCCGGCCGGAGCGGGACGCGTCCACGACTGGCTTTTCGCCGCCGCGGAGCGGCCCGTGCGCCTGCTCGGCCCCGACGGGCCGGTCACGACGGTCTGGAGCTATTCGGACGAGTTCCTGCCGATCAAGCGCGTCCGCGTCGGCGACACCATCCGGACGCGGCTGGAGAACCGGCTCGGCGAGCACACGGCCCTGCACTGGCACGGAGTGCGCGTCCCCAACGCCATGGACGGTGTGCCCTATTTGACCCAGGCTCCGGTCAGCAAGGGCGAGAGCTTCCTCTACGAGGTGTCGCCGCCCGATCCGGGCACCTTCTTCATCCATCCCCATTGCAACGAATCCGGCCAGACCGGCCGCGGCCTGAGTGCCGTCCTCATCGTGGAGGGCGACGAGCGCCGCCGGCCGGATGCAGACCTGGTGGCCGCCTACAAGGACTGGCGGCTCGCCGAGGACGGCACGTGGCTTCCCTTCGAGACGCCCGAGGGCGCAAGCCGTGCGGGCACCTACGGCACCGTGCGGGCCGTCAACGGCGTCGCACCCACGACCCATGCGGTTCCGGCGGGCGGCGACATCCGCCTGCGCATCCTCAACCTCGACGCAACCCGGGTGATCGAGCCCGGGATCGAGGGCGCGGAAGCGGCCGTGATCGCCATCGACGGCAATGCTGTGGCGCCCTTCCCGCTCGACACCTGGCGCATGGGCCCGGCCATGCGGATCGACGTGCTGGTGCGCGCTCCGGCGCCTGGCAAGAGCTTCCGCCTCATCGACTATTTCTCGGCCGAGCCGTGGACGCTCGCCACTTACGAGGCCAAGGGCGCAGCACTGCCGAAGCGCGCCTTCGACCCGGCAATCCTCTATGCGCCCGACCTGCCGCGGGCAGACCTCAGGAACGCGCAGCGCCTGAACTACACCTTCAGCGCCGCTTCCGGAGCGGTCACCGAGGCGGCCGCGATGCTCGCGCCCGACGATCCCCTCGCCAAGATCCTGCTCGACGGCCTGTGCGTGCGCGACACGTCCTTCTGGGCCATCAACAAGGCCTCGTGGGCGTCGGGGTCGCAGCCGCAGATGCCGCCGCCGCTCGGCCTCCTCGAGACCGGCCGGTCCTATGTGCTGGAACTGATGAACGCGACCCCGCACCATCACCCGATTCACCTGCACGGCCATACCTTCGAGGTGCTGAGCGCCTCGCGCCTGAAGCGCCCGCGCCATTTCGCCGACACGGTGCTGCTCCAGCCCAAGGAGCGCATCGAGATCGCCTTCGTGGCCGCGCCGGGCAACTGGATGTTCCACTGCCACGTGCTGGAGCACATGGAATACGGCATGATGGGCTACCTGCGGGTCGCATGACGATGAAGCGGCGCGGCGCGACGTGGGCGGCCTGCGCCCTCTCCCTCCTGACGCCGCTCTCCGCCCATGCCCTGGACGAAGCCATCGGACGCGCTCTCTTCCGCCGCGCCTGGGTGCCGGCGCCCTCCTCGACCCAGGCGAATGACGGCTTAGGCCCGCTCTTCAACGCCCGCTCCTGCACAGCCTGCCACGGCAACCTGGACCGGATGCCCGTGCAGACCGGCGACGGGAACGCCGTGACGGACGAGCATCTCGTCCTGCGCTTCAGCGATTCCGCCGGCCGGCCCGATCCGACCTATGGCCGCCAGATGCAGACCTCCGCGGTGGCGGGCGTCGCGCCCGAGGGGCGGGTCGTGCTGTCGGAGCACGGCTACCGCGCCGCCGGTCTCGCCTATGGCGAAACCGGGCTGGGCATCCGCACGGGCGCCCTCCTGGCGCCATCCCTGCGCGGCCTCGGTGATCTGCAGACCGTTCCGGACGAGGCCCTTGCGGCGCTCGCGGCCGACAACGCCCACCGTGACGACGGCGTGAGGGGCCGCGTCAACTGGGTCGTGGACCGGGACGGACAACGCCGGGCCGGGCGGTTCGGCTGGAAGGCTTCCCTGCCGAGTCTGGAGGCGCAAGTGGAGAGCGCCTTCGCGCTGGATCTCGGCCTCTCGACCGAAGGCCGGCCGCGGCCCGAGGGAGATTGCACCTCCGCTCAGGAAACTTGCCTGGCGGCTCCCATGGGGAACCGGAATGCGCCGTTCGAGATTCCGCCCGAGATCGTGTCCCGCATCACCGCCTATCTCGCGTCGGTCAAGGCTCCCGCGCTTCCCGAATCCGACCGGCACGGCCTCGCGGCTTTCGAGCATACGGGCTGTGCCGCCTGCCATCGTCCGAGCCTGCCCGGCAGCGCCGGACCGGTCCAGGCCTTCACGGACCTTCTTCTGCACGACCTCGGACCCGATCTCGACGGAGGCGCGACGGAACCCGGCGTCGCTCCGACCGAGTGGCGCACCGCGCCGCTGCGGGGCCTGTCGCGAACCCTTGCGAACGAGGCGGGCCTCATGCATGACGGTCGGGCCCGGACGCTCGAAGAGGCCATCGCGCTGCATGGCGGGGAAGCCGCCTTCTCCCGGACACGTTTCACGTCTTTACCGGAGGTGGAGAAACGTCGTCTCCTCGCCTTCCTGAACTCCCTGTGAGACGCCTCATGCGCGCGCCCTTCCTTGCCTCCCTGCTCTGCCTCTTCCTGACGGCCCCGGCCCTCGCGCAGGACGGCGCCGGGCGGCGCGAAACGATCCTGCGTGCGTCGCGCGAATTCATCATTCCCCGCTACGAGGCGCTCGCAAAGGCCACGAAGGACGAGCAGGAGGCCTGGTCCCGGTTCTGCGCCGCGCCGCGCAAGGAGGATCTCGCGCCTCTGAAGGAGCACTACCGGAAGGCCGCCGATGCCTGGTCGGGGATCGAGTTCGTTCTCTACGGGCCGATCAGCACGGATTTCCGCTACGAGCGCATGGCTCATTGGCCCGAGCGCAAGAATGCCATCGGCCGCGGGCTTTCGAACCTTCTCGCGCGCAAAGGCACCGACGATCTTTCCCCTGACCGGTTTGCGCAGACGAGCGCCGCCGTCCAGGGGCTGTCGGCCCTGGAGCGGCTCCTCTTCGATCAGGAGGCTGCCGCCGCCTTCACGGACGGGACCGAGGCGGCCACGCGCCGCTGCGGCGTCGCCACGGCCATCGCCGAGAACCTCGCCGGCACGAGCGCGAAGGTGCTCGACGAGTGGCGCCGGCCGGACGGCACGCTCGCGGCGCTCCAGACGGGAGACGATGCCAGGATCGAGGATGCCGCGACCCGGATCGCGACGGACTACATCGCGCTCTTCGAGATCATCGAGGACCAGAAGCTCGGTGCCGTGATGGGTGACGGGACCGACGCCGTGAGGCCGACCCTCGCGGAGGGTTGGCGCAGCGGGCGCGCGGCCCATGCCATCGCGGTCAATCTGGAGGCTGCGGACGCGCTGGGGCGCATCCTGGTCGATCCGGCGACGGATCCGGGCGTTTCCCTGACTTATGCGCTGCGCACCGCCCGGGGCATGGCCGAGAGCGCTCCGGCGAGTATCGGCGAAGCCGCCGCCGACCCGAAGACACGGCCCAACCTCGTCCTCCTGCGCGATGCGGTCCATTCCTTGCGCGAGACCGCGCAATCCACAGTGCCCGAGGCTCTTGGCATCACTTTGGGATTCAACAGCCGTGACGGAGATTGACAGACGCAGCTTCCTCGGGGCGCTCGGCGCTGCCGTGGCGGGCACCTTCTATCTGGGCCGGGGCTTCGCGGCGGAAGGCCGGCCGCTCTTCGTCTCCGCCTGCTTCGCGGAGGATGGCAAGAACGCCGCCGTGGCAGTGTTCTCCCTCGACGGCGAGATGCTGTTCAACACGCGGCTGCCCGAGCGCGGGCATGACATCGCCATCAGGCCCGGTGCGGCGGACCTCGTCGTCTTCGCGCGCCGGCCGGGAAACTGGGCGGCCATCATCGACCGCGCGACCGGCACCGTGCGCCGGGTCATCACTTCGCCCGAGGGACGCCACTTCTACGGGCACGGGGTCTTCTCGGCCGATGGCGGGCTGCTCTATGCCACCGAGAACAGCGTCGCGACCGGCGAAGGCCTGCTCGGCATCTACGACGCGGCGGGCGATTACCGGCGCGTCGGCGAGATGCCGAGCTTCGGCATCGGCCCACACGACCTCGCCTATCTTCCGGGCCATCGTCACATCGTGGTCGCCAATGGCGGCATTCGGACCAATCCGGAGACCGGGCGGGAGATCCTCAACAAGGACCGGATGGAGCCGAGCCTCGCGATCGTCGATCCGACGGGCGGGAGCGTGCTTCTGAAGGTCGATCTGGGCCCCGACCTGCGCGGCCTGAGCATCCGCCACCTCGCCGTCTCGCCGCGGGGCGAGACCGTCTTCGGCTGCCAGTTCGAAGGCGACGAGACGGAGATGCCGGCCCTCGTCGGCACCCTGACGCCGGACGGGCGGACGCGCTTCCTGGAAATGCCGGAAGACGCCCTCGATTCCATGCGCAACTATGTGGGCTCGGTGGCGCTCGACGCCACCGGCCGGATCGCGGCCGCGACCAGCCCCATCGGCAACATGATGGTCTTCTGGGACCTGGATTCGGGCCGCTTCCTCGGCCGCCGGCGCATGTCGGACGTGTGTGGCGTTGCGGCCGCGCCGACGGAGGGCGTCTTCCTGGCGACCTCCGGCAATGCGGGCGTGCGCCTCGCGCCCGTCGCGCAGAACGACCTCAAGCCCCTCGGCGGAACCGAGCTGGGGCGCTGGGTCTGGGACAACCACGTCCGTCGGGTCTGATGGAAGCGCCCGCCTCGGCACCGCTCCGCAACCCACAGGTTTCGGCCGACATTCGTCATGAGCCGTTGCGCCGGCGGGAACGTTGGACAAGCATACGCCCCAGTCACTCGAAATCCCCCCTTGAGATGTCCGGGCCGTGATCCACATCGGCCGGAGCAGGAGATTGCAATGGAAAAGCGTCGCTTGGGTCGCTCCAACCTCATGGTTTCGCCGCTGTGCCTCGGCGGCAACGTCTTCGGCTGGACGGCGGACGAGCCGGCATCGTTCAGGATCCTCGACGCCTTCATGGCGGCCGGGTGCAACTTCATCGACACGGCGGATGTCTATTCCCGCTGGGTCCCGGGCCATGCGGGCGGCGAATCTGAGGCCATTATCGGCAAGTGGATGAAGGCCCGCGGCAACCGCGACCAGGTGATCATCGCCACCAAGGTGGGCTCCGAGATGGGACCGGGCAAGAAGGGCCTGTCGCGGGCCCGGATCATGGAGGCCGTGGACGAATCCTTGCGGCGCCTCCAGACCACCTATATCGACCTCTATCAGTCGCACCGGGACGATCCGGAGACGCCGCAGGAAGAAACCCTGAGCGCCTACGGGGATCTGATCGCGAGCGGCAAGGTGCGCGTCATCGGCGCGTCGAACTTCACGGCCGAGCGCCTCAAGGAGGCGCTGGCGATCAGCGCCCGGATGGGCCTTCCGCGTTACGAGAGCCTGCAGCCACTCTACAACCTGTCCGACCGCGCCGCATTCGAGCACGACCTGGAGCCCGTGTGCCGCGAGAACGAGATCGGCGTCATTCCCTATTACGCGCTCGCGGCCGGCTTCCTGACCGGCAAGTACCGCTCGGAAAAGGATTTCGGCAAAAGCGTCCGCGGCGGGAACATGGCGAAATACCTCACAGACCGCGGGCAGCGCATCCTGACGGCGCTCGACGAGATCGCCCTGCATCACGGCGCGAGCCCGGCCCAGGTCGCCATCGCGTGGCTCATGGCGCAGCCGAGCATCACGGCGCCGATCGCGAGCGCCTCCCGGCCCGAGCAGGTCGACGACATGATCGCCGCAACGCGCCTGCGCCTCGATCAGGCTGCACTGGATCACCTCGGCAAGGCGAGCGCCGAGGCAGCCTGACGGCACTAAGCCTCTTCGGCGGGGCGGCATATCGGGCGGCAACCCGATCCCCGCCGAAAAATGCTCTAATTAACGGGCTTTTCGGGAAGGTCGTCGAGGCGGCGATAGAGTTCGGCGATCTCCGTCTGCGGCTTCGGGCATCGTTTCGTACGGGCGATGTCCTCCAGAACGCCGTTGCGGTTGCGCAGAGCGTCGATCTCGACCTTTTCGGGCGACTTCGGGTCCATGAAGAACAGGGCCGGCCAGAACAGGACGACTCCGGTGACGCCGAGGATCGCATTCTTGGCGTTCGCCGAATCCTTCTCGCGGATCGTCGCGACGATCTGGCGTTCATTGGCCTCGAACTCCCGCTGCACGGCCGCACAGTCGAGGCCGACATCGCCGAGATTCGTCACGGCCACGGGTCTGGCTTCGCGCCCACCGCATCCGGCAGGCCCTGCTCCCAAAACGAGGGACAGTGCCAAAGCCGCCCCATGAATGACCCGTCCGTTCATGCTGTCTCACGTTCATCGCCGAAGGTGAGACATGAATATGCAATATAGTATCGATTCGATAGGACGACCGCGTCTTATCCACGGCCTTCGCGCATCCATGCGCCCGGCAACGCGCATCCCCTGACGGGCGCATGGGAGGAATGCCTTGCGCCTCCGGGAAGTGCCCTTATGTCAAACCGGCACGTGTTTTCTCATATTCCACAGCCGCAAGAGGCAAAATCCATGACCGAGAACCAAGACCCGCTCTTCCAGCCATTCCGCCTTGGCGACCTCACCCTGCCGAACCGCCTCGTCATGGCGCCCCTGACGCGCAACCGCGCCGTCGAGGGCGATGTGCCCGGTCCGCTCGCGGCGACCTATTACGCCCAGCGCGCCAGCGCCGGTCTCCTGATCTCGGAAGGCTCGCAGATCTCCCACGAGGGCCAGGGCTATCTGAGCACGCCGGGCATCTACTCGCCCAAGCAGGTCGCCGGCTGGCGGAAGGTCACGGACGCGGTCCACAAGGCTGGCGGGCGCATCTTCATCCAGCTCTGGCATGTGGGCCGGGTCTCCCATGTGTCGCTCCAGGAGAACGGCGCAGCCCCGGTCGGTCCGTCGGCCCTCCGGGCCAACACCAAGACCTTCCTGGCGAGCGGCTTCGCGGATGTCTCGGAGCCGCGGGCGCTCGAACTCTCGGAAATCCCGCGCATCCTGCGGGACTATGAGCAGGCAGCGCGCAACGCCAAGGAGGCGGGCTTCGACGGCGTGGAACTCCACGGCGCCAACGGCTACCTCCTCGACCAGTTCATGAAGGACGGGTCGAACAAGCGTAACGACGCCTATGGCGGGTCGATCCAGAACCGGGTGCGCCTGACCGTCGAGGCGGTCGAAGCGGTCCTGAAGGTGTGGGACAGGAGCCGCGTCGGCATCCGCCTGTCGCCTGCTCCAGTGAACGATGCGGCCGATTCCGATCCGCAGTCCCTGTTCTCTCACGTGGTCGAGCGCCTCGACGGCTTGGGCATCGGCTTCATCCACATGATCGAGGGCGCCACCCAGGGCGATCGAAACGCGGTGCCGGTGGATTATGCGGGCCTGCGCGAAGCCTTCCGCGGCGCCTATATCGCCAATAACGGCTACGACCGGGCCATGGCGACCGAGGCCGTCGCCAGCGGCCGCGCCGATCTCGTGGCGTTCGGGCGGCTCTATCTCGCCAATCCGGATCTTGCCGAGCGCTTCCGCCTGAACGCGCCGCTCAACACGCCGGACCGGGCGACATTCTACGGCGGCGGGGCCGAGGGCTACACGGATTATCCGTCCCTCGAACGGGCCGCCTGAAACCCCGCCTCACAGGACTCCCGCGATCAGGCCACGGCTCAGGGCCTCTTCGGCCGTGAGATACCAGCTCGTCTCGGCGAGGCGGAAAATCTCCTCCTCGCCGACATCGCTGCCGGCGATGAGCTCGACGAAGCCCTCCCGCTCCAGGCGCACGCCGATCTCGAGCTGCGCGAGCATATCCTTCGCGATCTGGATGCTCGTCGAGATGGAGCCGGTGAAATGGATGTGCTTGTCCATGCGCCGGCCATGGATCAGCAGGATCGTGTCCCGGGTGAGATAGCGGTTCGCCCGCGGGAAGGCCGCCATGATGGTCACGCCCGACGAATAGACCACGGTCTTGCCGAGGAAGTAGAATTCCTGCCCCAATCGCTTGCGCGCCAGGCGAACCTCCAGGGCGATGCGGCGTCCCACATCCGCGTCGCCCCCGAAGGTCATCAGCTCCACGACGACGGGCCGCCCCTCCGGGAGCTTGCTCAGCTTGTCCTGGAAATCGTGGAACATGGCGTCGTCCACGGAGCCGTAGAGGCAGATATCCGGTTTTACGAGATGAGGCGCATAGGGCATTTCGGTCCCTGAAACGAAGAAGCGGGGCTTTAAAGCCCCGCTTCGGAATTCGTTCCACGGAAGGCGGTCAGCGTTGGCGCCGCTCCTCCTGCTTCTGGCGGCCGCCGCCCTGACGCTGACGATCGGCGTTCTGCTGCTGACGCTGCTCTTCCTGGCGTTGGCGGTCTTGACGTTGTTCGTCCTTGCGATCTGGCATGAGTCTTTCCTCGTTTGCTCGGAGCCTGGCTCCGTGCGGGAAACACCGTTGCGCGGCGATTGTTCGAGCGGGGCAGTAAATTCCACCCCGGGCATTTCAGCGCGGCAGCCGCGCGGTCAGCAGCCGGAGCAGATCCCGCGCCTCACCCGCTGGTCGATTTCCCGGCTGCGGCGGGCGAGTTCGTCCTCGCGCTCGGTGGAGCCGATGGCGGACGGATCCGTCGGGCGTCGCACACCAGGGCCGCCGATGCCCGGCCCGGTGGAGCCGGTCGTCCCCGGCCCCACATCCGTTCCGCCGGCCGCAGGAGCACCACTGCTCCCCTGTGTGCCGGGCGGCGGGATGGGTGCCGTCGGCGTGACGGGCGACGAACCCGGCGAGGTGGAACCCCGCGCTCCCGGGGAGCCCGTGGACATGGAGGATCCGCCGGCGGCGCCGGACGATGCTCCTCCCGAGCTGCCGCCGGTCTGGGCCATGGCCGTTCCGGCCAGGAGAAGGCCCGCAAGGGCAGCCGTCAGGGCAAGGTATCGCATGGCCTCTCTCCATTTGACGATCGAACGTCAACGTATCAGCCCTGCCAAGGTTTCGATCCCGCATCCGGCAAAAGTGCCGTCCGTCAGGCGCGCCGCCAGATGTTCAGCGTGACGGGGCCCTGCGGATCGAGGACCTGACGCTCCCCTGCGACGAGCCCCGCCCCCGCCAGGACTGCCTCGGCGCTCGCGCCCTTATCGCAGGCCGAGAACAGGGCGACGCCGCCGGGGATGCGCACGCCTTCCGCCCGGGTGAGGTGGAAGGCCGTGTAGCCGATGCCGAGAAACAGGTCGAAGACCCTGCGGCCGCCCGGCACGGCGACGCGCCCGCCGGCCGGGAGGATGGTCTGCACCGCCTCTTCCCAGGCCTTGCCTTCCGGGTTCCACCACCAGCCGTCGGCGCGCTGCTCCAGCCCCACTACGGAGGACGACACGACGATGCGCAGCCGCCCGCGCGGATTCGGATGGGCCTCATGGCCCAGGCGACCGAGAACGGTCGCGGCCGAACGGTCGAGCTCCGCCTGGAAATAGGCCCAGTCCGCTTCGCTGCGCAGGGCCTGCGGCATCCGCCCCTCCGCATCCGCGATGCGGTCGTCGTCGGACACGATGGCATAGCCGTGGATCTCGATCATCGGGTCTCCTTCGTCCGGTGCGCGATCGCTGCGTCCATGAGAATCGCGAGCACGACCGCGTTGAGGACATGCCACAGGAAATGCGTTCCCGTCGGCAGCATCGTACACAGGGACCGGTCGAGGGAACGGAATGTGAGCGAGAGGGCGAACAAGGCAGCCGCCAGGAGCAGCGCCTTACCGGCCTCCCGTTCCTTCCCGAAGAGGCAGAGCGTCCCCACGCCCAGAAGAGCGGCCGCGGCCGGCACGTAGCCGAGGGAACCGTTGAGGGTCACGTGCGGCAGGAAATGGCGCCAGAGCGGCTCGAAGCCCATGTTGAAGGCCACGAACGCGGCGGTCGCCAGAACTGCCGCGACGGGGCCAAGCCGCAGGTAGCGGCCCATCGCCAGGAGGAAATAGCCGTAGATGAAGACCGCAATCGGCACCACGTCGGCCAGGAGCGCCCAGCGCTCGGCGACGGTGTGGAAGAGAAAGCTCCCGATGCCGACCACCGCCGTCACGGCGATGAGCCAGAGGACCGGGCCGTCCCGCCCGCCTGCCCTACGCCATCGAACGAACGCATAGACGGCCGCCAGCAGGAAGGCGGCGTTCGTGACGGCGTTCAGCGGCTCGGACCAGAAGGACGGGTCCGTTCGCTCGCAGTAATTGTCGACCGGGGCGAACCAGGAAGCGGGCATGGCGAGCATCCGTGTTGATGGATCCCGGTTTCACCTTGCCAGCCTTGGGCGAACATCGGATGAAACGGCTTGGAGAGACGATGCGAGAGAGACGATGAGGATCGCGACCTGGAACGTCAATTCGATCAAGCAGAGACTGGACCACCTCGCCACTTTCGTGAAAAGCGCCGAGCCGGACGTTCTCTGCCTGCAGGAACTGAAATGCATGGACGAGGCGTTCCCGAGGAGCGACGTGGAGGCCCTGGGCTACAACGTCGTCACCCATGGGCAGAAGGCCTATAACGGCGTCGCGATCCTGTCCAAGCGCCCGCTCGAGGACGTGCGCCGCGGCCTGCCGGGCGACGAGGCGGACGAGCAGGCCCGCTATCTCGAAGGGGTCATCTCGACCGACAGCGGCGTGGTCCGGGTGGCCTCCATCTACCTGCCCAACGGCAATCCCGTCGACACGCCGAAATTCGACTACAAGCTCGCCTGGATGGATCGGCTCACAGCCCATGCGCATCGCCTCCTCGCTTTGGAGGAGCCGCTGGTGCTCTGCGGGGACTACAACGTGATCCCGGAGCCTGAGGATGCGGCGGATCCGGCCGCCTGGCTCAACGATGCCCTCTACCGCCCGGAGAGCCGGGCGAAGTTCCGCGCGCTCCTGAACCTGGGATTCGGCGATGCGGTGCGGGCCTGCAACGACCAGCCGGGCCTCTATTCCTTCTGGGATTACCAGGCCGGCGCCTTCCAGCGAAACAACGGCATCCGGATCGACCATCTCCTCCTCTCGCCGCAGGCGCAGGACCGGCTCCGGACGGCCTCCATTCGCCGGGAGGTCCGCGGCTGGGACAAGCCGTCGGACCACGTCCCGGTCATCGTGGATCTCGACATCGACTGACGGGCGAGGATGCCTGCATCCGGATCTGAACGTCGAATCCCGTTCAGATCCGGGGCCTTAAGCTTCTGTTTTTGGCACCTTTCACGCAAAACCGGTTCCCACTTTTGCGTCCGATGCTCTCGATCGCGCTTGCAAACCGGCGCGAACGGCCCCGGAAGGTCCATTTTACGCCAGAACCGCTCCTTTGTGGCCTTAGGGGCCACCTCACAGGCATGGTAATCTGTTGCGCTGGGTCGAGGCCACGGGCCGGCTCACGAGAGGAAGAGCGCCATGATCACGGATCAGGGCCAAAGAGTGGCAGCTCACTGGTCCAGGCTCGCCGTTACGGTCGACGGAGCGCTTGCGTTTCTTAAGGACAGAGGCATTGCGCCAGACCGCGTCCAGGCCGAGGACCTCCATGCCGTCGACATGATCCACATGGGCGGCGTCGCGGCGACCGATAAGCTCGCGGCTATGGCCGGGATCACGGCAGGACAGCATGTACTGGATGTTGGCAGCGGGGTGGGCGGCCCGGCGCGGCGCCTTGCCAGCCGCTTTGGAGCAGATGTCTGCGGGATCGAGCTTAGCGAGGTCCTGCATGGAACAGGTGAGGCGCTGACCCGGCTCGTCCGTCTGGCCGGGTCGGTGCACCACGTTCATGGCAGCGCCCTGTCCCTCCCCTTTGGCGACGCCACCTTCGACGCCGTCGTCATGCAGCACGTCGCTATGCAGATCACCGAAAAGGATCCGCTGTTTGCCGAACTCGCCCGGGTCGTGCGACCTGGAGGGTGTCTCGCGCTGCACGAACTTTTCTCGGGTGAGGGCGAAATCCATTACCCGCTACCCTGGGCGACAGAGCCGTCCATGTCGTCGCTCGAACCGGTCGAAGCCTGCGCTGACCGGCTTGCTCGTCTTGGTTTCGCGGTCGGCCCATTCGTTGACGAAAGCGAGGAGGGACGCCGCTTCCATGCCGCCAATATTGCCGCCTATGAGCGTGCGTTGGCTGCCGATCAGGGCGCGCACGGCCTATCCGTCGACGCCACCAAGGCCCGGCTGGCGGCCTCGGTCGCGATGGAACACAATCTCGCCAGCGGTTCGGTCAGAGTCGGCATGCTGGTCGCCCGGCGGGTTGCCTGAGGCGTCAGCCCAGCTCGCTGGTCGACTAGTGACGGGACTGGATGTACTGCTCGAGCAATGCCAGGGCGAGCTTGCGATCGCTCTCGCCCGCATTCGAGAAGGCATCGTCGTAGAGCTTCACGATCCACTGGTCCTTGGCGGGATCGCTCGCCTCGCGGGCGAGCGTCAGCCACATGAGGCCCCGGGCCCGCTGCCGCGGAACCCCCTGCCCGGTGATGAGCAGGTGGCCGAGAACCGCCTGGGACGGGTGATGGCCCTTTTCGGCCGCAAGGTTCAGCCAGCGCGCGGCCAGCCGCACGTCCTTCTCGACCCCGGTGCCCTCCATATAGAGCCGGGCCAGGTTGTACTGGGCGTTCGAGTCGCTGAAATAGGACGCCGCGTAGGTGAACATCTCCACGGCCCGCCCCGGATTGGCGGCCACGTAGGAGCCCTTGATGCCGTCGAGGAAATAGGTGCCCAGAGCCACGAAGGCGCTGGAGATCACCGGAGCGTTCGGGGAATCCGGGCTCTCGTCGGCGTTCTGGTCGGCGAGCTTGGAGAAATACTCGAAGGCCTTCAGGTCGTCGTGCTGCACGCCGTCTCCGTCGGCATACATGCGACCGAGCTTCCAGAGGGCGAGCATGTGCCCCTGCCCGGCCGCGTATTCCAGCGCCTGCACGGCGCCGAGCTTGTCGCCGGCATTGTAGTCGCGCATCCCGGTGCGCAGGGCTTCACGCGCCGAGCCGTATTTGGTCGCCGGCATCAGCGGCTGCGGACGCGGCGCCGCATCAAGCGCCAGGGCCGCGCCTGGGCCGAGAACGGCCGCCCCCAGAATGACGGCGATGAGTCTAGACGTCCGCATAGGTTTCTTTTTCTGCAGCGCCGCCCGGATGGGTGACAGCCCCATCCCGCGCAGGCCCTACGGTTTGCGCATATTTCCAAAGATAGCCGGAGGCGGAACCGGTCTCGCGCGGCTGCCAGACGGCGCGGCGGCGGGCCAGTTCCTCCTCGGAGAGTTCCACGTCGATGGTGCCCCGGACGGCGTCGATCGCGATGATGTCCCCGTCCTGCAGGAGGCCGATGGGGCCGCCCACGGCCGCCTCGGGACCCACATGGCCGATGCAGAAGCCGCGGGTCGCGCCCGAAAAGCGGCCATCGGTAATCAGCGCCACGCGATCCCCCATGCCCTGCCCGTACAGGGCCGCCGTGGTGGAGAGCATCTCGCGCATGCCAGGGCCGCCGCGCGGTCCCTCGTAGCGGATCACGAGGACCTCGCCCTCCTGGTAGCGCCGGTTGGACACCGCCTCGAAACAGGCCTCCTCGCCGTCGAAGACCCGTGCCGGCCCGCGGAAGGTCTGCTTGTGTCCGGGGATTCCTGCCACCTTCACGATGGCGCCCTCGGGCGCGAGGTTGCCCTTGAGGCCGACCACGCCGCCCGTCGGGGTAATCGGCTTATCGGCGGGCCGGATCACGTCCTGGTCGGGGTTCCATTTCACGGAAGCGAGGTTCTCGGCCAGGGTGCGGCCCGTGACCGTCAGGGTGTCGCCATGCATGAAGCCGTTGTCCAGAAGGGTCTTCATGAGAAGCGGCACTCCGCCGGCCTCGAACATGTCCTTCGCGACATAGCGGCCGCCGGGCTTGAGGTCCGCCACATAGGGCGTGCGCCGGAAGATCTCGGCCACGTCGAAGAGGTCGAACTTGATGCCGGCCTCATGGGCAATGGCCGGGAGATGCAGGGCCGCGTTCGTGGAGCCGCCGGAGGCCGCCACGACGGTGGCGGCGTTCTCCAGCGCCTTGCGGGTGACGATGTCGCGCGGGCGGATGTTCCGGGCGATGAGCTCCATCACCATCTCGCCCGCCATGGCGCAGAACCGGTCGCGGATTTCATAAGGCGCCGGGGCGCCGGCCGAATAGGGCAGCGCGAGGCCGATGGCCTCGGACACGGTCGCCATGGTGTTGGCCGTGAACTGTGCCCCGCAGGCACCGGCGGACGGGCAGGCGACCTGCTCCAGCTCGGTCAGGTCCTCGTCGGACATCTCGCCGACCGAATACTTGCCCACCGCTTCGAAGAGGTCCTGCACCGTCACCTGCCGGCCGCGGAAGGAGCCCGGCAGGATCGAGCCGCCATAGATGAAGATCGACGGCACGTTGAGGCGCACCATGGCCATCATCATGCCCGGAAGGGACTTGTCGCACCCGGCCATGCCCACGAGCGCATCGTAGGAGTGGCCGCGCATGGTCAGCTCGACCGAGTCGGCAATGACCTCACGGGAGGGAAGCGATGACTTCATGCCCTGGTGGCCCATGGCAATGCCGTCGGTCACCGTGATGGTGCAGAACTCGCGCGGCGTGCCGGCCGCGGAGGCGACGCCCTTCTTCACGGCCTGGGCCTGGCGCATAAGGGAGATGTTGCAGGGAGCGGCCTCGTTCCAGCAGGTCGCGACGCCGACGAGCGGCTGGTCGATCTGCTCCTTCGTCAGGCCCATGGCGTAGAGATAGGAGCGATGCGGAGCGCGAGCCGGCCCTTCCGTCACATGACGGCTGGGCAATCGCGACTTGTCGATCCGGCGCGCATCCATGGCCTGTGCTCTTTCCCGTCCGGCCGTTCACCCTAGTTACGTTCGGTTACGGAACTGAAGATGATCTGCCACGTGCCGCGCCTCGGACGCAACGACTCCCGAAAGCAAAAGCCAAGAAGGCTTAATGCTCTGCTGCTTGCGGTCGCTTTGTCGTAAAGCCTTGGGTTAGAAGCAGTTTAGCCTGGGTCTTGAGGTGAGCTTCGTTTATGGCGGCATCTTGGCGGAGCTTGGGCCAAGATGGGCAGGAACAGGAAGCTTTGTGGGTGTTGCGGCCCGGCAACATTTTTCGGGCCGTTTCCCTCTTCTTTTCGGGTCTTCCAAGCCGGCCACGCAAGACTTGCGGAGACTTGTCCGGGACGGAACGAGACCATGGACCCGCCCGCCCGCTGCGGGCGAATCGCTACATCCGGAAGACGCCGAACCGCGTCTCGGGGATCGGGGCGTTGAGGGTGGCCGAGAAGGCGAGCGCCAAGACGCGGCGCGTCTCGGAAGGCAGGATGATGCCGTCGTCCCACAGGCGCGCAGTGGCGTGGTAGGGGCTCCCCTCCTCCTCGTACCGGCGGCGGATCGGATCCTTGAAGGCTTCTTCCTCGTCGGCGCTCCAGGCCTTGCCCTCGGCCTCGAGGTTGTCGCGCCGCACGGTCGCCAGGACGCTCGCGGCCTGCTCGCCGCCCATCACGGAGATGCGGGAATTCGGCCAGGTGAACAGGAAGCGCGGTGAATAGGCCCGGCCGCACATGCCGTAATTGCCGGCGCCGAAGGAGCCGCCGACCAGAAGCGTGATCTTCGGCACCTGCGCGCAGGCGACAGCGGTGACGAGCTTGGCGCCATCCTTGGCGATGCCGCCCGCCTCGTACTGGCGGCCGACCATGAAGCCCGAGATGTTCTGGAGGAAGAGGAGCGGGATGCGCCGCTGGCAGCACAACTCGATGAAATGGGCGCCCTTGAGGGCACTCTCCGAGAACAGGATGCCGTTATTGGCAATGATGCCGATGGGCATGCCCCAGAGGCGGGCGAAGCCGGTCACCAGGGTCGTGCCGTAGAGGCGCTTGAACTCGTCGAACTCCGAGCCGTCCACCAGCCGTGCGATGACCTCGCGGATGTCGTACTGCTTCTTGAGGTCCGTCGGCACGATGGCGTCCAGGTCCTCGATGGAATAGCGCGGCTCGACCGGCTCGGCGAGGTCGATGTCGATGCTCTTGCGCGTATTGAGCGTGCCGACGATCCGGCGGACGATCGCGAGGGCGTGGACGTCGTCCGTTGCGTAATGGTCCGCCACGCCGGACTGGCGGGCATGGACGTCCGCGCCACCCAGGTCCTCGGCCGAGACCACCTCGCCGGTGGCGGCCTTCACCAGGGGCGGGCCGCCGAGGAAGATGGTGCCCTGGCGCCGCACGATCACGGTCTCGTCCGACATGGCCGGCACATAGGCGCCGCCCGCCGTGCATGAGCCCATGACGCAGGCGATCTGCGGAATGCCGAGGGACGAGAGCGTCGCCTGGTTGTAGAAGATTCGCCCGAAATGCTCCCGGTCCGGGAAGACTTCGGTCTGGTGCGGCAGGTTCGCGCCGCCCGAGTCGACAAGGTAGATGCAGGGCAGCCGGTTCTCGCGGGCGACCTCCTGGGCGCGGAGGTGCTTCTTCACGGTCATCGGGTAGTAGGTGCCGCCCTTGATGGTCGAGTCGTTGCAGACGATCATCACCTCGCGCCCGGCCACGCGCCCGATGCCCGTGATGATCCCGGCCCCGTGGATCGCGTCGTCGTACATGCCATGGGCCGCGAGCCCGCCGAGTTCCAGGAACGGCGCACCGGGATCGAGGAGGCGCGTCACGCGCTCTCGCGGCAGGAGCTTGCCCCGGGCCAGATGCCTCTCCCGCGCCTTGGCCGACCCGCCCTCGGCGACGGCGGCGCGCTTATCCGCAAGCTCGCGCGAAAGCCCGGCCCAGGCCTCCCGGTTCGCGCGGGCGGAATCGGACGTCAGATCGGCGGAAGTGGCGATGACAGGCACGTCGTCGGATCCTTGAGAAAATGCCGGAACCCCGCGGCCTCCGGCCCGGCGGAGCCCCGGCAGGAGGCCGGGCCGGCTCGGACGGCCGCGTCCTGCCCGATATTAGCCCTTCGCGCGGATGACAACCGTCTCGCGCGCAGGACCGGGGCCGCAGCGATAGGCGATGCCGCGGACCAGGAGCCAGTCGGCCGAGCGCTGCTGAAGGTAAAGGTGGGTGCCACCCAGGGCGACGGTCGCCTCCAGCATGGACTGGGTGGCTGAGCCGAAGCCGGGTGTCGTCGGAACCGTGGGGCTGACCTCGGCGAGACGGGTGCAGAAGCGCACGTCGGCGGGCGAATCGACGATGTGGATGGCCTCCGTCGGGGTCGGGGTATAGGCGCATGCCGAAGCGGCCAGGGCGACGATGGAAGCGAGGAGCGCGCGATGCATGGATTATCCGCCGATGATCAACCGTTCGGACAAGCTTAGAGCATGAAGTCGGCTTGGGGAGGAGTCCCGGCGCCTGAGCGGTGGAAAACCCCGCCCTAGTTGCCGGAAAGCAACGGCGCGTCGGCCCGCTCGGTGAGGCCGAAGATCTCCTCGAAGGTCCTGCGCAGGACCGCGTCGACCTCCGGCAGGGTCACCGGGATGCCCAGGTCGACGAGGCTCGTGACTCCGTGCTGGCGGACGCCGCAGGGCACGATTCCGGAGAAATGGGACAGGTCTGGATCCACGTTGAGGCTGATGCCGTGAAAGCTCACCCAGCGCCGGACCCGGATGCCGATGGCCGCAATCTTGTCCTCGACGGAGGCGCCCTTTTCGGGCCTGCGCACCCAGACGCCGACCCGGTCCTCCCGCCGCTCCCCCCGGATGTTGAATTCGGCGAGCGTTGCGATCAGCCAGGCTTCGAGGGCGGCCACGTAGCGCCTCAGGTCCGGCTGGCGCCGCTTGAGGTCGAGCATCACGTAGGCGACCCGCTGACCGGGGCCGTGATAGGTGTATTGCCCGCCCCGCCCGGACTGGAACACCGGGAAACGGTCGGGCTCGACGAGATCCTCCGTCCGGGCGGAGGTGCCGGCCGTGTAGAGCGGCGGATGCTCCACGAGCCAGACCAGCTCGGGCGCCCTCCCGTCCGCGATGGCGGCCGCCCGCGCCTCCATGAAGGCCACGGCCTCGTCATAGCCGGTGAGCCCCTCGGCGATCGCCCACTCCACGGGCAGGGAGCCCTCCGCAGGCAGGAAGGAATCGACAAGATGATCGCGAAGGCTCGACACGGTGTAACCCTCAGCCGGATGAAAAACCGGCGCCGTTGTGGTCCCGGAACAGATATGGGGTCAACCATGACTTTCCGAGTGGACGAACCGGAAGGGGCCCGCTATAGGAGCCCGGCCCGACCGGTGAGATTCACCCTACGGAAAGCCGAACTTCGGCACCGTCGAGAAGTCTTCGCCGGATGGGCTTGCGGTGGCGCAATCGATCTTGTATAGCCACCGCCGCGTCAGGGGAAACACCCCTGGCTTCGAAGGTTTCGCGGTCGTGGCGGAATTGGTAGACGCACTACCTTGAGGTGGTAGCGGGGAGACCCGTGGAGGTTCGAGTCCTCTCGACCGCACCAAACCTTCGAGGCGCTCTCGAGGCGCACGAAAAAAGGCCCCCCTGGCGGGGCCTTTTTTGTTGCCCGGGCACGGTTGTCATCCGGTCGTGAAGCCGCTTCACTCGTGTTTGCAACCGCTTTGCCCGAATCCCTCATGTGCCGGCTCAGCTTCCGGAAACGGCTGAACCGGCCTTGAGGAAACGCCGCCAACCGTCTCGTTCCTCATGGTCTTTACGGCGCATTGTGCCCGTCCGGGCGCACGCCTAAAAGGCCGTCGGACCTCTTCAGGGGATAGGCTCATGCAGGACGTCGAGCACCAGACGCCGCCTCCCTCGCCTCCTGGCGCGGCGACCGACCCCTTGAGTTTTCGGGACGAGAACGGAGAGGTCAGCCCCGTCTTCCTGGAGACCGTCAGCCTGGCCATCCGCGCCTCCGACGCGGAGCGCCTGCGGCACCTGGTCGAGGATTTTCACGAATCCGACCTGGGCGATCTGATCGAGGCCCTGGAGCCGGAGGACCGCCCTCGCCTCATCGAGCTTCTCGGATCGGCCTTCGACTTCACGGCCCTGACGGAAGTGGACGATGCCGTCCGCGAGGAGATTCTCGAAGAACTCGAGACCGCGACGGTGGCCGAGGGCGTGCGCGATCTCGATTCGGACGACGCGGTCACGATTCTCGAAAGCCTCGACGAGGACGAGAAGGCCGAGGTGCTCGGCCAGCTCCCGGCCGTCGAGCGCGTCGCCATCCAGCGCTCCCTCGACTATCCGGAAGACAGCGCCGGCCGGCGCATGCAGACGGAGTTCATCGCGGTTCCGCCTTTCTGGACCGTGGGGCAGACCATCGACTTCATGCGCGAGACAGTCGACCTGCCGGATACCTTCTACGAGATCTTCGTCATCGATCCGGCCGGCCATCTTCTCGGCGCGGTGCCCCTCGACCGTCTCCTGCGCAGCAAGCGGCCGACCACGATCCAGGGCGTCATGACCGACGAGCCCGACCGGGTGGAGGCGACCGCGCCTCAGGAGGAGGTGGCGCGCCTGTTCGAGCGCTACAACCTCGTCTCCGCCGCCGTGGTGGACGAGACCAACCGGCTCGTCGGCGTCATGATGGTGGACGACATCGTGGACGTGCTGGAGGAGGAAGCGGACGCGGACATCAAGGCGCTCGGCGGCGTGAAGTCCGACGAGGAACTGTCGGACAACATCTTCTACACCCAGCGCAGCCGCTTTCCCTGGCTCTTCGCCAATATGTGCACCGCCCTCGTGGCCGCCAACGTGATCAACCTGTTCGAGGAATCCTTGGAGCGGATGGTGGCGCTGGCGATCCTCATGCCCATCGTGGCCTCCATGGGCGGGAATGCCGGAACCCAGACCATGACGGTCGCGGTCCGCGCCCTCGCGACACGGGAGCTCGGACGCGCCAATGCCTGGCGCATCATCCGACGCGAGGCGATGGTGGGCCTTCTCAACGGCATCGCCCTCGCGATCATCATGGGCCTGATCGCGGCCTTCTGGTTCAAGACGGCCCAGATCGGCTTCGTGATCGGGCTCGCCATTGTCTGCGTGCTGTTCTTCGCGGCGCTGGGGGGAATCTTCGTGCCCCTGACCCTCAACCGGCTCGGAGTCGACCCGGCAGTCTCGTCCGGCCCCTTCGTGACGAGCATCACGGACATCGTGGGCTTCTTCTCCTTCTTGGGAATAGCCACGCTGTGGTTTCGGCTGTAAAACTCGTTTCGGATCCGTTTTCGCAATGATCTGTTAAGGTCATTGGGTCATCGGTGATGTGATAGGTATAGCGTACTGACTGTGAAGCCGATGCCCCGCCGTCGCACCACCCGCCGTTCGAAGAAGGCCGCCCCCCTCTCCCGCATCGCCCGGGTCTTCCGGTTCGCTGCAGCGACAGCGCTCGCCCTCGGCGTCGCCTCCTGTGCGATCGCCCCGTCGAGCCGTTATCCGGCCAAGAGCGACGCCAAGCCCCATGCGGGCGTGGCCTCCGCTCACCGCCTTCCAATCCATGGCGTGGACATCTCGAAATGGCAGGGCAAGGTCGACTGGGCGGCCCTGCGCCAAGCCGGGACCAAGTTCGCCTTCATCAAGGCGACCGAAGGCGGCGACCATGTGGACAACCGCTTCCTGGAGAACTGGTGGGGCGCGAAGAGCGCCGGCATTCCCCGAGGCGCCTATCACTTCGTCTATTGGTGCCGGCCCGCCCACGAGCAGGCCGCCTGGTTCAAGAAGAACGTTCCCCAGGACCCGGACGCCCTCCCGCCCGTCCTCGACGTGGAATGGAACGGCGAATCCGTGAACTGCCCCAGGAAGGTGCCGCGCGAGCAGGCCCTCGCCATGATCGACGTGCTGCTGAAGGAAATGCAGGCCCATACGGGCAAGCGGCCGATCATCTATACGGACATCACCTTCCATAAGGAGATCCTAGAAGGCGAGTTCACCGACTATCCCTTCTGGATCCGCAGCGTCGCGGCCGAGCCACACGAGCGCTACAGCAACCGCCGCTGGACCTTCTGGCAGTTCACGACCACCGGCCGCGTGCCCGGCGTGTCCGGCGACGTGGACCGCAATACGTTCTACGGCACCGAGAACCAGTGGCGCATGTTCGTCCAGAGCTCCTGCGACCCGCGCGACCACCATCAACTCAAGGCAACCGGCGTCTGCCGCGACCTCGATCCGGTCCAGACCGCCAGCATCGACGAGTAGGCCGGGCTCGCCCTGAGCCTTCAAAGAAGGCACTCCGGATTGCACATCCTCGCGCCTTCTCTGAAGGCGCGTGAGTCATGGCACGGCACACCCCGTATCATGGGCGTTCAACTGACCGTTGCCGTAGGGTAACAGACCAGAAAAAAGTCTCCTTCCCCAAATTATCGCAAGTAGAAGACGAGGCATTTTGTCTTCATATTCTCACGCCTCGGGAATGCATGGCTGATTTGCTCCCCGAGGCAGTTAGGGAATGGCACGGCACAGCTTTTCAAGCACGTCCGCGTAGGCCTTCGAGGCCTCTCAAACATTGCTGTCCCTTTCGCGGCTCCCGGCGACCGGTCGGAGAGCCAAACCTGTGAATCGCGGCTGGGGAGAGCACGATGGCGAAGGCGAAGCGAGAGGCATCTGTCGGCACTCTGGGCCTAGGGCTCGCCACAGCCTTGGCACTCTTAGCGCCGGACGCGGGCCCCGCATGGGCAGGCGGTGGCGATGGCGGTCCCGGAGGAGGCTATTGGCCCGGGAGCGGCGGCCAGGGCTACACGGGCGCTCCGGGTAATGGCCCGGTCGCCACCAGCGGGCCCGCAGGCGCAGGCGGTGGCGCCGCAGGCGGCGGTGCCGGCGGGAGCACTTCGGACGCTGCCGGAGGAGCGGGAGGCACAATCTTCGATCCGAATGGACAGGACGGACAGGATTCGCCTGTACGTGGCGGCGCCGGCGGGGGCGGCGGCTATAACGGGAACGGAGCCGGAATCGCTGTCCTCAACAATTCCACGGTGCTGGCAGGCGGCAATGGCGGCAAGGGCGGCAACGCCTCTGCATTGGGCATTGCCGCCGGCGGCGGTGGGGGTGGAGCCGGCGGTTATGGAGCAATCGCGACCGACTTTGGCAACCACAGCAATACCGGCACCATCACGGGCGGGAACGGCGGCAATGGCGGCGCATCGGGGGCTTATGGTGGTCCTCCCTATCCTGACACGGGCGGCAATGGGGGCAGCGGCGGCGTCGGTCTCCAGTTCACATCGAGCGGAGGCTCCCTGCTCAATATGGGTACGATCCAGGGCGGCATCGGCGGACAAGGCGGGCCTGCTACGGGATCGGGCAGCGCCGGTCTCGCCGGCGCAGGCGGCGAAGGCGTCGTCGGTGCGGATCTGAACGTCATCAACTACGGCATGATCGCCGGCGGCTTATCGGGCGACGGTCTCACGCGCGCCAACGCCATCACGTTCACGGGCGGTACAAACAGGCTCGAGCTTCAGACGGGGTCGTCCATCCTCGGCAATGTAGTGGCAAACGGGTCCAGCGACACCCTGGTGCTGAGTGGACCCGGCAGCAATGTCTTCAACGCCTCCAATCTCGGTTCAGGCGCTCAGTATCAAGGCTTCGAGCACCTGCAGAAGACGGATTCCGGTACTTGGAGGCTCGGCGGCAACGCCAACACCTCCGCCGACTGGACGATCACCGAAGGAGAATTGGTCGTCCTGGGGAGCGGTGCGCTCGGAACAGGCAATGTCGTCGTCGATGGAAGCCTGGGCTCCTCGTCCCTTGAATTCCTGAATGGGGGCTCGGGAACGAGCGCCGGTCTGCGGACCATTACCTTGCAGAATAACGGCATGGCCTATTTCCGGCCTGGCACCAATGCCGGCAACGCCACGATCAATGTCAATTCCAGTACGATCGGAGGCGTTCAGTTCTGGGGCGGCAGCTTCGCCGCCTGGGCAACGATCAACAACAACGCCAGCGGCGTGGGGGTCTACTTCTACGATATCAGCAATGCCGGCGAGGCCGTGATCACCAACCGCAACGGCGGCACGACGAGCTTCCGGAACTCGAGTTCCGCCGCCTCGGCAACGATCGTCAATGACGATTTCGGAGCGACGCTCTTCGAGGACGACGCCCGTGCCGGCTCCGTCACGATCACCAACACCAATTCCGGAATGACGTATTTCTCCGGACGCTCATCCGCCGAATCTTCCACGATCACCAACGAGGCGACCGGACGGACCTATTTCATGTCCAACGCCTCGGGCGGCAATGCGCAAATCGTCAACAAAGCTGGCGGCATCGTCGACATCGCCAGCTTAAGCAGCGCCGGCACTACTTTCGGCTCGATCGAGGGAGCAGGAAACTACCAGCTCGGCGCCAAGAACCTGACGGTCGGCTCCAACGATCAGTCGACGACCGTCTCAGGCATCATCTCCGGCGTCGGCGGTTCTCTGACCAAGACCGGCATCGGAACGCTGACGCTTTCGGGCACGAACACCTATACGGGTCTCACGACCATCAATGCCGGCACGCTTCAGATCGGATCCGGCGGCGCCTCGGGCAACCTGGCCGGCGATGTCGTCAACGAGTCCACACTGGTATTCAACCGCTCCGACGTCTGGAGCTTCGGCGGCGACATTTCCGGATCGGGACGCGTCCTCAAGCAGGGCAGCGGCACGCTGACCCTGACGGGCAGCAACTCCTACGGCGGCGAGACGGTGGTCTCGGCCGGCATGCTCACGACCGGCGCCCCGGGCGCCCTCTCGGCTTTCTCCGACTTCACGGTCGATGCGGGCGCGACTTTGAACATCGCCTCCGGAGACGAGGCGATCGGGTCGCTCTCCGGCGCCGGCACCGTGACCATCGCGGGCGGCGCGTCGCTGACGACCGGCCTCTCCGACAAGGCGACCGTCTTCTCCGGGTCGTTCCTGGGCGGCGGATCACTCGGGATCGACGGCACCGCGACGGCCATGACGCTGACCGGAAACAGCGAGATCGGAGGCAACCTCGACATCTGCAGTTGCGGCGACGTGAACATCCAGGGCAGCTTCAGGGCCCATGGCGACGGGATGGTGGCGGGCGGCACCCTGACGGTCGAGCAGGGCGGCCAGCTCGAAGGCGCGTCCGTGGAGGGCGTCGGCACCCTGACCATCGCGGGTGGCGGGCGTGTGAGCACGCCGCAATTCGCCTGGCTCGGCGGCACGGTCACGATCACCGGGGCGGGCTCGCTCCTGGCCGCCGACGAAGCCCAGGCGACCGGCGGGATCGGCGATCTCGACCTCAACATCCTGGATGGCGGCCGGATGGCAACGACCGGCGACATGTCCCTCCTGTCGATGACCGGATACGGCAATGCGGCGGTCCGCGGCGCCGGGTCCCTGCTGAGCGTCGGCGGCACACTCGTGGTCGGTGATTCCACCATCGGCATCCCCGATCTCAACGTCCTCACGCTTGCAGACGGAGGCCGGGTAACGGCCGGCACGATCATCATTGGGACGGATGGCGCCCTGGAGATCGGGACCGGCAGTGCAAGCGGTACGGTCTCCACGTCCCGTCTCGTCAACGACGGAGCGCTCGCCTTCAACCACACCGACGCGCTCACCTTCGACGCGCCGATCGAGGGCAATGGCTCTCTCCACAAGTCTGGATCCGGCCGCCTTACCCTGACCGGCGACAGCACCCTGTCGGGCCCGACCTATCTCCAGGCCGGACAATTGGCCGTCAACGGCTCCCTGGCCTTTTCGCCCGTGACGGTGACAGGCGGCACCGTGAGCGGCACCGGCACGGTGGGCGGGCTTATCCTCCAGAGCGGCGCCACCGTGGCGCCTGGCAATTCCATCGGCACCCTGAACGTCGCCGGCAACCTCTCGTTCGGGCCCGGCTCGTTCTACGCGCTCGAAATCGACGGAGCCGGCCGCTCCGACCGTATCGCGGCCACCGGCACCGCCACCCTCACGGGCGGCACCGTGCAGATCCTGCCCGACCAGGGCATCAACTTCCTGGCCGACCATCCCTACACCATCCTGACCGCCCAGGGCGGCCGCACCGGCACCTTCGCGGGCACCCAGAGCCAGGACTTCGCCTTCATCACGCCGACCCTCGGCTATTCGGCCAATGCGGTCACGCTGACCATGGTCCGCAAGACCGTGCCGCCGACCCCACCGACTCCGCCGGTGCCACCAACTCCGCCGGCACCGACCCCTACCCCGGAACCGACCCCAACTCCGACCCCGCCCGTGCCGCCGGCACCGCCGGTGCCGATGGCGTTCCACACGGTGGCCGTGACGCCGAACCAGTACCACACGGCCGATGCCGTCGAGGCGCTCGGGGCCGGCAACCGACTCTACAACACCGTGCTCGGCGCGACCGTCACGGGAGCCCGGCAGGCCTTCGATGCGCTCTCGGGTGAGGCGCATGCCAGTGCGGTCACCACCTCCTACGAGGATTCCCGCCTGGTGCGCGAGGCGATCCTGACCCGCCTGCGCCAGCCGCTGATCGGATCGAACCTGCCGCTGCTTGCGCAAGGCCCTTACAGCGCCGCCTATGCGGCCGATGCGCCCGGCCGTGCGCTCCCGCCGGTTGCGGTCACGCCCGCGCCGGTCGCCCCGCGCTATGCCCTGTGGGGCGAAGGCTTCGGCGCCTGGGGCAAAACCCGCTCCGACCACAATGCCGCCTCTCTCGACAGCTCCACCGGCGGCTTCCTGATC
>Ga0065721_10049906_pt1 | contig 25572 bp, 25 predicted proteins | sample Mesricmetagenome_FD_59108 | JGI IMG/M metagenome (GOLD analysis project Ga0065721, IMG submission 59108) | Mesophilic microbial community from rice straw/compost enrichment Sample: eDNA_1 v2 (version 2) | ecosystem: Engineered > Solid waste > Grass > Composting > Bioreactor | place: USA: Davis... | reverse complement strand
GGATGGCGCGCGTGGTCGTGGCGCTGCCGTGGAGTACTTGGCCCATAGCTCCTCCCGGTGTGAACACTCAGCTAAGCTGAGTCCCCCACACATCGGGACCAGACACCTAGAGCCCGAGCGCCTGCTTCATCACCTGGCTGACGCCCGGCTGGTCCATGAGGCCGCGAACCGCGTCCGAGCCCGGGCCGCGGGCGTAGGCGGCGACGTCCTCGCCCGTGTGCGCGGCGCTGAGCAGGGGCACGGCGGCGGTCGACACGTGGTCGAAACCGGTCATGGCCCCCGGATCGGGGTTCTCGCGCGGCTCGCCCTTGGCGGGGCCGCCGGGACCGGTGGCGTACATCAGGATGGGAACCGCCTTGCCGTCGAGGGCCTGGGCCGGATCCTCGTCATTGCCGGGCAGCACGCTGAGGATGGACGTGTCGCGGGCGCCGCCGCTGATCGTCAGGCCATGGCTGTGATCGGCGGTGACGAGGATCAGGGTGTCCTTCGGGTCCGTCATCGCGGCCGCCGCGGCGATGGCCTTGGAGAATTCCACGGTCTCGTTGAGCGCGTCGCGGGCGAGGTTCTGGTGATGCGACTTGTCGATGAGCGCGCCCTCGACCAGCAGGAAGTAGCCCTTGGGGTTGCGCGAGAGCAGCTCGATGGCCGTGGTGGTCATGGCGGTCAAGGTCGGCGCGTCGGCCTTGACGGCCACGCGCTGGGATTCGCGCAGCATGTTGCCGTCGGCGAAGAGGCCGAGAACCCTGGATTGGTCCTTGGGCAGGCTCGCCAGCGCCGAACCGGTTTCCACATAGGCGCCGCCGCTCTTGCGCGCCCACTCGGCCGTCAGGTCGCGACCGTCCTGCCGCTTGCCCTTGAAGGCGGAGCGGCCGCCGCCGAGCATGACGTCCAGCTGCTCGCCCTTCGGGATGTCCAGCATCTGGCGGGCGATGTCGACGCAGCCGGCGGCCTTGGCTTCGGCCGGAAGGTCGGCGTCCGACTGCCAGCGGCGCGACGGGGTGTGGGCGTAGAGCGAGGCTGGGGTCGCATCCGTGATAGCGGCCGTCGAGACGACGCCCGTGGAGCGGCCGGCCCGCTTGGCGAGTTCGGCCAGGGTCGGCACGCTCTGGCCCTTGGCGGAGGCGCAGTCGCCGGCCCGGACCTTGTCGGTGACGCCGAGGGCGCCGTTGATGGTGCGATGGCCGGTGAGCAAGGCCGAGGCGCCGTTGGCCGAATCCGTGACCAGGCTGTTGGCCGAATAGGTCCGCACCAGGGCGAGGTTCGGGAAGCTCTCGAAGGAGAGCAGGTTGGAGGCGCCGTCCGCGCCGCGTTGCTGGGCTTCGTAGATCCGCGCGGCGGTGAGGGTGGAGACCCCCATGCCGTCGCCGACGAAGAGGATGACGTTCTTGGCGCGTTCGGCGGCGGACGCCGGAGCAGAGGCGGCGCAGACCGCCCCCGCGAGAACCACGGCGCTAAAAGCGCGCCGACAACCTGACAAAATACTCACGCCCATCGACGCCAATTCCACCTGTTTCCGTGAAGGGACGGCCGTCGCCCGATCCGACGACCCGATCGGGGTACTCATCGGTGGCGTTGATCACGCCGGCATGAAGGCTAAGTGACGAATTGATGTCATATGCGGCGGTGAGATCGAGAAGCACGTTCTCGCCGAAGGTCTGGGTCGGGCCGAGAGGCGCCGAACGGTGCTTGCCGAACCTTGCGACGTCGGCCAGCAGCCGCCAGCGGCCAAGGTCGAGGCCGAGGTTGAAGGTGATCTTGTCGCGGGGCTGGGCGTCGGTGAGGACGCCGATGGACTGCGCGCCCAGCAGCGGCAGGGCGGGCAGCACCGGGTTTACGGCCAAGGACTTCACGTCGTTGTCGTAGGCGCCATAGGCCAGGGTCAGGTTGAAACGGCCATCTTCGCCGACAGGTCGCGTCCAAATCAGCGCAGTTTCCCAACCCTCCGTCACGGTGTCCGCCGCGTTGGTGAAGAAGCGGATCTGAGAGGCGTTGGTGATGCCCCGGGCCGCCAGGATCGCCGTGACCGCAGGTCCGGAGAGCGACTCCGAGAGAGCGATGCGGTCGTCGATGTCGATCCGGAAGACGTCGGCCGTGATACTGAGCCCGGTGACGGGGGTCAGGACGAGGCCGGCCGAGAAGCTCTGAGACGTCTCGGGTTTCAGCTCCGAGGCGCCGAGCGCGCGCGAGACCGGGTCGCCGACCGCGAATGTGCCCACATTGACGAGCTGACCGTTGGAAAGCTGGCTGGTGACGGTGGCGAAGTACTGCTGCTGCAAGGCCGGAGCGCGAAAGCCGGTGCTGGCTGTGGCGCGCAGCGCCAGCCACTCATTGGCCCGCCAGAACAGGGAGGCCTTGCCGGTCGTCTTCTCGCCGAAATCCGAATAGTTCTCGTAGCGGGCCGCCAGGCCGAGTTGGAGACCATCGATCAGGCTGAGCTCGCCATCGACGAAGGCGCTGAAGGCCGTGCGGTCCTCATCGACGGCGCTGGGCGGATTGTAGCCTGGAAAGCCCTGGGCCCCGGCGCCCTGGAACGAGGCGGGCTCGCCGGGATCGATCTCGAACTTCTCGAAGCGGTGCTCGGCGCCGAGGGCGAGGTTGGCGCCGGAGAGCAGGTCGAAGCTCCTCGAGGCGGTGAGGTTCACGAGGTTCTGGAAATAGCCGGTTCCGCCGGAATCGAACCGCGTCGGGCTGGCGGCGCCGAGCGAAGTGTTCGCGGTGTTCGAGACGCTGAAGTCGCCGCGGTTGTAGCCGACGGTATCGGAGAGGTCCCAACGCCAGCCGGCGGCCTCGCCGCGCACGCCGGCCGCGCCGCCGAAGTCGGTCATATCGAGCTTGATGAGGGGCAGGAAGCCTAGCGGATGGACCGCTGGCGCGACGGTCGGCAGCCGAAAGAGCGCGGCGCTCTCCGAGTCGCGATGGTCGAAGGTCGTAAAGCCGTAGAAGGTGACATCACCGACCGGGAGTTCGGCGTTGGCCGCCAGGTTCAAGTCCAGGGATGCCGGATCGCCGTGGCGCTGGGTGATACGGCCGACGCGCGGGTCGACCTCGGCGGAGTTGGTGAAATTGCGATAGCGCGCCTCGGCCGAGAAGGTGAGGAAGCCGTCCTCGCCCAGCACAAAACCCTGACGATAGGTCCCGATCGCGGTTTCGCCGTCGCCGTCCTCGGTGGCGCCGATCTGGAAGCTGCCGAGGCCGCCGGCGGCGTCCTCCCGCAGGACGATGTTGATCACGCCGGCGATGGCGTCCGAACCGTATTGGGCCGCGGCGCCGTCGCGAAGCACCTCGACGCGGGCGATGGCGGACGCCGGGATGGTGTTGAAGTCAATCGGCGCCGTGCCGCGGCCGACGGTGTTGTTGAAGTTGAGCACCGACGAGGAGTGCCTCCGACGGCCGTTGACCAGCACCAGCACCTGGTCGGGGCTGAGGCCACGCAGGGTGGCCGAGCGGGTGTTGGCCGAGGAGGGGCCGGTCGAGGAGCGGGGGAAGTTGAAGGACGGGGAGACGAACTGCAGGACCTTGGAGAGGTCGTTGAAGCCGCGCTCGGCCAGCTCCTCGCCGGAAAAGACGTCGACCGGCGAGGCGGTCTCGGTGACCAGGCGGGCCGCCCCGCGCGAGCCAACCACGACCAGTTCCCCCAGCTCCTCCGGCGCAGCCTGGGCGTTGGCCTGACCGGCCAACAACGCGGCGGCCGCCGCTCCGCACAACAACAAACGCATGCCGTTCCCCCTTGTCGAAAGCTTGCGGGGCGGCTTGTCGCCGAGGCGCGCGGGGCCGGTCGAACGCAAAGCGCGCGACGCGTGTTGCGCGCGACGCAACGCGTCAGTCGGCGGCGATCAACTGCTCGGCGATGTCGGCCAGTCTGTAGCCGGCGAGGGTGAGACGACGCTCGGCGGCCGCGGTCATCGCACTCTGATAGGCCTGCGGAACCTCGGGAGCCGGCGCGCCCGCGTCGGATGTCGAAAGGTCGGCGCGATAGGCGATGGGCGCCGCAAGGCGATAGCTTTCGACGGCCCAGGCCGAGAAGTCTTCGGCTCGCGCCGGGGTCTTGAGTTCCAGAAACCCGGCGCGCGGGTGGCGGCGGGTCAGCTCGCCGGCGCGGGCGACCGCCGCCGGCGCCTCGCCGTCCCGGTTCACGGAATCATCCCAGAGCCAGTGCAGGCTGATGGCCTCGCCGGTCTGGGGATCCTTCACGTACTGCAGCGCGCCGCCCCGATCGCCGGAAGGGAAGCGGCGCGAAAAGAGCTGGGCAGTGTGCAGCGGCTGGTGAATGTCGCCGGCGACGTGGAATATCCATCCGAGCGCGAGAGCCCGGTCGGCCGGGGTCGCCTTCGGATCGGAAGCGACCTTCACATTGAGCGCAAAGGCCTCACGCGCGGCGCCGACGATCTCGTTTGGCGGACTTACAGATGGCGGCTGGCGCGGATCGCTGACGGGCGTCAAGGCGTAGTGCCAGGTGGGATGGTCATGGGGGCCGCCGCGGATGTCGTCCGGCCAACGGGCCAGCTCCATGAACACGCGGCGGTCGCGGTCGGCCCCTGTCGCGCGGCCGATGGCGACTTCAAACGGTCCGCGATCTGGATGGGCGGCGGCGATGGCCAGCAGGCGTCGAAGGGCGGCGGGGTTGCGAGCCGCCAGCTCCTCATAGGCGATGGCGGCGCTGACCATGTGGCCAGGTCGCGTCCAGGCGTGGGAAAGGCTGGGGAGCGCGGTGACGAGAACGGCGGCGGAGAGGGCGAGAAGACGCATCGGCGGTTCCTATGGAAACTGGCCGAGCTAGGGGTGCGGGCGGGGGCGGCGCCAAACGCAAAGAGCCGAACGCCCCTTGCATCGGACGCAACGGCGTCAGCCCAATTGCAGCTTGAGGCGGAGGGCCTGGGCCAGGGTCTGGGCCCGCTTGGCGGTCTGTTCCCCGAGCAGGATGTCGCCCCAGCCCGGTTGCGGCGTCAAGATCAGGTGATCGGCCTCGATGCTCAGGGCGCAATGGTCGAGCAGAGCGGCGTTGCGGCCCGAAAGATCACATCCGAGGCGGATCGCCGAACCGAGGGCCCGGGCGCGTTGGCGGCGTTCGGCGGAAAGGATCCGCGCCACGGTGGCCGCCTCCGGCGTGCTGGGCGTCGAGGAGTGCCGGGCGTAGGCGGCGCTGGCGAGAAAGGCGCGCTCGGCGTGGTTCATGCCGGCGATGGGCGCGCGGAGCACCTGTTCGAAGGCGAGGTCGCCGCGGTGGTCGGGATGGAGCCGAGCGCCGAGGTCGGCGAGGCGGCAGGCGGCGGCGATCAGGATCGGCTCCCTTGCGCCGAACACCGGCGGAAGCTGGCCGAACGCCGGCTGCAGCCAGCGATGCAGCGCGCCGCCCAGGTCCGCCGAGAGACCCCGCACCGTGGTCAGGGCTTCGCAGCCCTCGATCAAGGGATCGCGCCCGGCCTCTTCCGGGGGCATGGATTCCAGCAGCAGGCCTTCGCGCAGGCCATAGGCGGAGATGACGATCTTCTCGATGCCCAACCGCTCGATCAGCGCATCGAGGACCAGCGCCGAATAGGGCAGGGTGTCGAAACGCTTCTTCGACAGTCCCTGGATGCGCTCGAGGCTGTTCTTGGACTGGCGCGCGACGAACCGGGCGACGTCGATCGCGTCCGAACGGGTCATCTCGTACTGGTGGGCCACCTTCAGCGGATAGTCGGCCATCTCCATGTGAAGCAGCGCCAGGTTCCGCCAGGCGCCCCCAACGGCATGGAACTCGCGGGTCCGAAAGCGCAGGGCGGCGGTTTCTACACGTCGGTCGATGATCTTGCGGACCCGGTCGATGTCCAACGGCTGTGGCGCGCCGAGCGCGAAGGGCCCGAGGGGCAGGGTGACGCCGCTTGGGGCGCTCGGGTCCAGATGGACCAACTCCAGGCTGGAGCCGCCCATGTCGCCGACCACCCCCATCGCGTCCGGCTGGCCGGCGATCACGCCCAGGGCGGCGTAGCGCGCCTCCTCCGCGCCCGAGAGCACGCGAAGGCGCAGGCCGGTTTCGATCTCCACCCTGGCGAGGAACTCCGCGCCGTCGGACGCCTCCCGCACGGCCGCCGTGGCGACCGCGAAGATGTCGGCGCGGTCCCAGCCGCTCAGGGCGGCGCGGAACCGGCGCAGCGCGGCCAACGCCGTTTCCACGCCCTGAGGCGAGAGCCGTCCGGTCGCCGGCAGGTCGCGGCCAAGGCCGGCCAGAGCCTTTTCGTTGAAGACGGTCCAGATCGCCCGACCTTCGAGCCGGTATATGACCAGGCGGACGGAGTTTGAGCCGACGTCGATGACCGCCGCCTGGCGAAAGCCGGACTCAGGTGACACGCCGGGCTCTTTCCTGGAGAGGCGATTATCCGCGCGGGGCCACATGATCGATTGCGCGCGGCATGTCCTTCACCCTCTGGCCCCGGCCCGAAAGGCTGGGATTGGTCATGAAGTACTCGTGCGCGGAGAAGGCGCCCGGGTGATCCCATGACGGGTCGCGGGTATAGCGGCCCTCTGCGTCCAGCGTCCAGCTTTGAGCTTCGTCCTTCAGGTTGGCGACCATGATCTGTTGCAGGACCTGCTGGTGCACGGTCGGGTTCTCGACAGGAGTCAGACACTCCACGCGGCGATCGAGATTCCTCGGCATCCAGTCGGCCGAGGAGATGAAGACGCGGTTCTCGGCCGAAGGCATGGGCGCGCCGTTGGCGAAGGCGACGATGCGGGCGTGTTCGAGGAAGCGCCCGACGATCGACTTCACGCGGATGTTCTCCGAAAGCCCAGGAACGCCCGGCCGCAGGCAGCAGATGCCGCGGATGACCAGCTCTATCGGAACGCCCGCCTGGCTCGCCTCATAAAGCGCATCGATGATGACGGGATCGACGAGGGAGTTGAGCTTGGCCCAGATCCCGGCCGGCTTGCCTTCCCGGGCCGCCTGCACCTCGCGGGCGATGAAGGTCAGGAGATCGGCCTTCATGGTCAGCGGCGAGGGGGAGAGCTTTTCGAGGGACTCCGGACGCGCATAGCCGGTGATGAAGTTGAAGAGCTTGGCTGAGTCGCGCCCCAGGGCCGGATCGCAGGTGAACAGCGAGAGGTCGGTGTAGATGCGCGCCGTCACCGGGTGATAGTTGCCGGTGCCGAAGTGGCAGTAGGTGCGCAGGAGGTCACCCTCGCGCCGGACCACCATCGAGAGCTTGGCGTGGGTCTTGTACTCCACGAAGCCGAAGACGACGTGAACCCCGGCGCGCTCCAGATCGCGCGCCCATTTGAGGTTCGCTTCCTCGTCGAAGCGCGCCTTGATCTCGACCAGGGCGGTGACGTTCTTACCGTTCTCGGCCGCCTCGATCAGGGCGGCCACGATCGGGCTGTCGGACGAGGTGCGGTAGAGGGTCTGCTTGATGGCCAGGACGTTCGGATCGCGTGCGGCCTGGCGGATGAACTGGACCACTACGTCGAAGCTCTCGAACGGATGGTGGACGAGAATGTCCTTGGCCCTGATGGCCGCGAAGCAGTCGCCGCCGTGATCGCGAATCCGCTCGGGGAAACGGGCCTCGAAGGGCTTGAACTTCAGATCCGGGCGATTTGACGGGATCAGCTGGGTGAGCTCGTCCAGGCCCAGCAGGCCGTCGATCAGGATGACGTCCTCGTCCTTGGCGTGCAGGCTCTCAACAATGAAGGCCCGCAACTCGGCCGGCATGGCGGCTTCGATCTCCACGCGGACGACGGAGCCGAGGCGGCGCTGTTTCAGGCGCACCTCGAACTCGCGCACGAGGTCTTCGGCCTCTTCCTCGATCTCGACGTCGCTGTCGCGAATGAGGCGGATGACGCCCATGGCCTCGACCTCGGCCTCGGGAAACAGATGGTCGAGGAAGAGCGCGGTGAGGCTCTCCAGGCTGATGAAGCGGCGCTCGGGCCGCTTGCGCCGGCTCGGCGGAGCCGGCAGCTCCCAGAAGCGGGCGACCTGGGCGGGGATCGGCACCAGGGCGTAGAGCATGCGCCCGTCCACCAGGCCCTTCAGCTTCAGGACCAGGGAGAAGGCGAGGTTCGGGATGAAGGGGAACGGGTGCGCCGGGTCGATGGCGAGGGGCGTCAGCACCGGGAAGACGCGGGAGAGGAAGACGCTCTCAAGCGCCTGCTTCTCGGCGGGTGTCACCTCGTCGGCCAGGACGACTTTCAGGCCTTCAGCGGAGAGCTCGTCGCGCAGGCGGCGCCATTGCACCTGCTGGTCGGCCATGAGGTTGGCCGCCTCGGCGTTGACCCGCAGGAGCTGTTCGGCCGGGGTGAGGCCATCCTGCGAGACCACCCGCACGCCTTCGCGCGCCTGGGCCTTCAGGCCCGCGACGCGGACCATGTAGAACTCGTCGAGATTGTTGGCCGAGATCGAAAGGAAACGAAGCCGCTCGAGCAAGGGGTGGCGCGGGTTCTTGCTCTCGTCCAGCACGCGTTCGTTGAAGGCGAGCCAGGAGAGCTCCCGATTGAAAAACCGTTCCGGCGAACCGACCAGGTCGGAGTCGAGCGCCAATGGGCGAGCGTCGTCACGTCGGGATGGGGCCGCGTAGGTCATGGACTGAGCATCGTTCGGCATGGAGCGGTTCTGAACCGCCCAAGGAGAGCGTGCAAGTCATCCCTCGAGAAGGTCAAGATTCTCCATATCATCTTCAAGAATCTGTCGCGCCAGCAGGCGCGAAATCGGCCGTTGTTCCGCATCGGCGACCTCGTCCAGCCGCTCGACGATTTCTCGTGCGCACGGGATCGACCGCTCCATGCGCCGCAGGAGATAGGGAAAAACGTCTTCCGGCGGCCGAATGCTCCGTTCGCGGAAGAATTTTCTCAGTATCCCCTCGAGAACCACGTCGTCCGGCTCTTCGATCTCGGCGACGAAGAGCGCGTTCAGGCGCGAGCGCAGGTCGGGGAGGGCTGCGGGCCAGGCCGTCGGCGCCTGACGGGCGGTGAACAGCAGGCCGCCGCCGTCGCGGCCGGCCATGTTGATCAGGTGGAAAAGCGCCTCGGGATCGGCGCCTTCGTCCAGGTTCTCGATCAGCACCGGGCGGCCGGCGGCGAGCGAGATGTCCGGAGAGAGACGATCGAGCACCACGGCGTCGACCTGACTGGCCCAGCCGCGGGCGAGATGGGTCTTTCCGACGCCCTCCGGACCGACAATGGCCAGCGAACCGCCAGGCCAACGCGGCCAAGCGTCCAGGGCGGCGACCGCCTGGGCGTTGGAGGGACCCGTGACGAAGTCCTCGCGGGCGAAGGAAATCGGACGCCTGAGCTCCAGGCGTAACTGCCGCATCATGCGCCCCAGGCAACTTGAGACTGCCGCAGAATTTACCAAGCCCGGGAGATGAGGTCGACTGATCAGGTCGCGCGACCTGGGGATGACTTGCGTTTGCGCGGGGAGAACTTGCCGCGTCTAGGCCCCGCTTCCCTTCGCCCGGTCCCGCGCCGAGATCAGGGACCAACCTTCGGGCCGCAACAGCTCTAGAGGCGAGAAGCGCACCTTGTAGTCCATCTTCTCCGAGCCGCGGACCCAATAGCCGAGATAGACATAGGGAATGCCTGTCAACGCGGCCTGCACCACATGGTCGAGGATCATGAAGGAGCCGAGGCTGCGCCGGGCCATGGTGGGGTCGTAGAACGAATAGACCAGGCTGAGGCCGTCGTTCATCAGGTCGACCAGGGCGCAGGCCACCAGATCGCCGGGCCCGCGATCCTGCGACCGCTGCCGGTATTCGATGATGTGGGTGCGAACCGCCGTGTCCTCGACCATGGCGACATAGTCTGGCCAGGTCATTTCGGCCATGCCGCCGTCGGCGTGGCGGGTCAGCAGATAGCGCCGGAGCAGGTCGAACTGCTCCATGGTCGCCTCGGCCTCGACGAGATGGCGCTCCAGATCATCGTTGCGCGAGAGGATCCGGCGCTCGGAGCGCGAGAAGACGTATTCCTTGGCCGGAATCCGGGCCGACACGCAGGCCGAACAGTTCTCGCAAGCCGGGCGATAGGCGATGTTCTGCGACCGGCGGAAACCCACCTGGGTCAGGCTGTCGTTCACCGTGGCGCCGTCGGACAGGGGTAGGTGTGCGAACACCTTCCGCTCATGGCGGTCCGGGAGATAAGGGCATGGACTCGGCGCGGTCAGGAAGAACCTGAGCTGTCGCGTAGGAAAGTGCTGCGTCACGGAACGCTCTCGAAACAGTGCGCCTGACGCGATTAGGCGTCATGGGAAGCTTGTGCGCAAGTTCCCATTACGTCACGCCGCGAACTCGTTACTGAAGTCCGTGGTCGGGCGGAAGAACCGGCGCCTCACGCAACAACACGATAGCGATCCGCCGGTTGCCGGCCAGTGTCGGATCGTCCGGATAGAGCGGTTCGGAATTGGCCTTGCCCGAAACCTGATAGACGCGGTCCGCATCGACGCCGGCGCCTTGTAGGACACGGCGGGATGCGTCCGCCCGCATGGAGGAGAGCCGCCAGTCGGAATCGGGCGTCGCGCCATTGGCCGACATGTTGGTGTGACCGGCGATGGTGATGCGGTTGGGCAGCTGGTTGATCACCCGGGCCACGGCCCGGAGCAGCAGCTTGGCCCGGTCGTTGGGCTCGGCGGCGCCATTGGCGAACATGGAGCGGCCCTCCTGGTCGACCAGTTGAATGCGCAGGCCTTCCGGCGTCTGGTCGATAAGGATGTTCTTCGAGAGCTCGGCGAGCTCGGGCATGTCCTGCAGCGCCTGGCGCAGGGATTGCGCCGCCGAGGCGAAGGCCGCCTGCTCGCGCTGGAGCACGGCTTCGCGCAGGGCTTCGGTGGAAGCCTCCGGCGCCATCTCCTTGGCGGCGTCCTCCTTCGAGCCCTCGTTCGGATTCTGCGATTCGGGCGCCATCTCTTCGATGATCGCCTGCGAGCCGGCGCCCTTGGCCCCTTCATCGCCGAGCGCCGTGCCGCCCAGAATGCCGCCGGAGCCGGATGTGGTCTCGGCCACGCTGGCGGGCGCGAAATAGTCGGCGATCCCGCGCTTTTGCTCGGGACTGGTGGTGTTGATCAGCCACATCAAGAGGAAGAAGGCCATCATCGCGGTCACGAAGTCCGCATAGGCCACTTTCCAGGCGCCGCCGTGATGGCCGTGCCCATGCCCTTTCTTGATCTTCTTGATCAGGATAGGCGCTTCGCCCATCGCCATGGTGTTCTACCTCGGAGGCCCTGATTGGCCGGCAAGGTGAAGCACGGCCGTTAAGATGGCGTTGAGCGTGAAGAGGATGTTTCGATGAAGGTCGCTTTCGTGGGTCTCGGGGTCATGGGCTTTCCCATGGCCGGCCACCTGGCCAAGGCCGGGCATGAGGTCGCCGTGTTCAACCGCAGCCCCGAGAAGGCGCGGCGCTGGGTCGAGACCCATGGCGGTCGGGCGGGCGAAACCGTCGAGGCGGCCGTCAAGGACGCTGAGATCGTCTTTCTCTGCGTCGGCAATGACGACGATGTGCGCGGGGTGGTGAAGGGGGCCATCCCGGCCATGGCTCCCGGCGGGATAATCGTCGACCACACCACCACCTCAGCCAAGGTCGCCCGGGAAATGGCGGCTCTGGCGCGGGATAGCGGCCGCTGGTTCGTCGATGCGCCGGTCTCCGGCGGCCAGGCGGGAGCTGAGAACGGGCAGTTGACCATCATGTGCGGCGGGGACGCCGAACCCTACGCCCGCGCCGAGCCGGTGATGGCCGTCTTCGCCAAGGCCAGCCGCCTGATGGGCGGGCCCGGCTCAGGCCAGCTGACCAAGATGGTCAACCAGATCTGCATCGCTGGCGTGGTGCAGGGTCTGGCCGAGGCGCTCCACTTCACCAAGCGCGCGGGCCTGGAACCGTCGGAGGTGCTGGCGGCGATCTCCAAGGGGGCGGCGCAGTCGTGGCAGATGGAGAACCGCTGGCCGACCATGGCGGAGGGCAAGTTCGACTTCGGCTTCGCGGTCGATTGGATGCGCAAGGATCTCGGCCTGGTTCTGGACGAGGCCAAGGCGAACGGGGCGAAGCTGGATCTGACGGCGCTGGTGGATAGCTACTATGCGGATGTTCAGGCCATGGGCGGCGGCCGGTGGGACACTTCCAGCCTGGTGGCGCGGCTGGAGAAGTAGTCAGCGTCGCCGCCCAAGTCAGCTTCGCTGACAACTGCGCCAGTGGCTAGGGCTACCGCATATGGCCGAAGTTCCGCTCGCCTGATCCCTTCTGATCGTCATCCCCGACCGCGCATGCGTGTCGGGGACCCATACGCACCCGACTTTTCGGCAAGTCTCGGCGTCTATGGATGGCCGGGACCTGCCGGCCCGGCCATGACGAAGTGATAGAGAAAGTCCATATGGGATAGCCCTGCGCCTTTGAGGAAGGCGGCGCCGTGGGTGGCGGTTCAAGCCAACCGCGGCAGGACCTGGTGCTCCAGCAGCGGCGCCAGGCGGACGCTTGGGGGAGATTTGGGCTCGATCCAGAGCAGTTCCTCGATCTCGGCGCGCGCGCTCAGGCCGCCGGCCACGTCAGCCAGATAGATGGCGCCGTAGACACGCGTGTCCGGTTCGTTCGCCGCGGGCGCGTCGTAGGTGCCTAGGTGCTCGGCGCTGATGAGGTCGCAGCCGAGCTCTTCGCCCAATTCGCGGGAGAGGGCGTCGAGATCGTTTTCACCGGGGTTGCGCTTCCCGCCCGGGAGCATGAAGGCGCTGGTCCCGCGCTTGCGCACGGTCAGAACCCGTCCTCCGCGGTCGCGGATGACGCCGGCGACGATCTCTATGGCTTTCACGCGCCCAGCATCCTCGCCGCGCGCGGTGCGAAATAGGTGATGATGCCGGCCGCGCCCGCCCGCTTGAAGGCGCCCAGGCTTTCGAGGATGGCGCGCTCGTCGTCGATCCAGCCGTTCTGGGCGGCGGCCATGATCATCGCGTACTCGCCGGAAACCTGAAAAGCGAAGGTGGGCATGCGGAATTCCTGCACCACCCGGCTGACGATATCGAGATAGGGCAGGCCCGGCTTGACCATGACCATGTCGGCGCCCTCGGCGATATCGAGAGCGACTTCGCGCAAGGCCTCTTCCGTATTTGCCGAGTCCATCTGGTAGGTCTTCTTGTCGGCAGGACCGGCGGTGCCGAGCTTTCCGGAGCCGATGGCGTCGCGATAGGGGCCGTAGAAGGCCGAAGCGAACTTGGCGGCGTAGGACATGATCATCACGTCCTGCAGGCCTTCGGCCTCCAGAGCCGAGCGCAGGGCGCCGCAACGGCCGTCCATCATGTCGGAGGGCGCGAGGATGTCGCAGCCGGCCTTGGCCTGGACCAAGGCCTGCTCGACCAGGCGCTCGATAGTGGGGTCGTTGGCGATCTTGCCGTCCTCGATGATCCCGTCATGGCCGTGGTCGGTGAACGGGTCGAGGGCCACGTCGCACATGATCCCGACCTCGGGCGCGGCGTCCTTCATGGCCTTGACGACCGTGGCGATGACGCCGTTCGGATCGGCGGCGAGGGAGCCGGCCGCATCCTTCTTGGCGCCGTCGATGTGAGGGAAGATGGCGATGGCGGGAATTCCAAGCTTACGCGCCTCGACCGCCGCCTTGGCGCAATCCTTCACGGAAAGGCGCGACACGCCCGGCATGGACGCCACCGGGACCTCTCCTTCGCCCTCGTGGACCACCATCGACCAGATGAGATCGGCCGGGGTCAGCACGCTTTCGCGCACCATGCGGCGGATCCAATCGGCCTGGCGCAGGCGGCGGAGGCGGAGGGCGGGGTAGGGGGCGAGTGGGGGCAGGCTCATGGCCGCGGGCCATGGCCCATCGGCCGCCCGGACGCAAGCCTCATCGCACCCAGGGCGGGCGCCAGGACGAGCCAAAGGCCGCCGACCGCCGCGAACAAGGCCGTCAGGCCAAGGAGGATGACGAGCGGGGCGTCCAGCGTCACCTGCGTGAGGTCGACCCGCACGACGTCGGGCGAGTTCCACCCCTCGATCCGCGTCACCTCGAACATCGCCGCCGCGATCTTCACCATCGCGCCCAGGAACGTCGCCGCGGCCGCCATCGCCATGGCGAAGGCGATCCAAAAGACGCGGATCTGGAATGCGAAATGGGAAGCCAGCCGTGGCGGCGCCTCGTCACGTTGCGCGTAGGCGATCACCGCCGCGGCGATGGCCGGCACGCCGGCGAAGAGGACCGCGGCGAACAGCAGCGCGTAGTTGATGAAGGCCAAATTGCGCGCCGCTTGCGCCTTACGCCTGTCGCCGTCGTCCGGAACTGCCATGGCAGGACCCATCCAACGCCCCCTAAAGCTGCGTCCCTGTCGTTGACAGGTTGCGCCAGCGGAGCGACTTGCTCAAGTCGAGCCCAAAAACCCAGGTTGAAGCGAATGGATTTCACTCTCTCCGAGGATCAACGCGCAATACAGGATGCGGCGCGGGCGTTCGCCGAGGCTGAACTTGCCCCTAGGTCAGCCGCCTGGGACGAGGAGAAGCACTTCCCCGTCGAGGTCCTGCGCAAGGCCGCGGAATTGGGTTTCGCGGGCATCTATATCGGCGAGGACGTGGGCGGCTCGGGTCTCAGCCGCCTCGATGCGTCCATCGTGTTCGAAGCCTTGAGCTACGGCGACATCTCCACGGCCGCCTATCTGACCATCCACAATATGGCGTCCTGGATGATCGATCGCTTCGGCGCCGATGAGCTGCGCAAGCGATTCCTGCCCCGGCTGACGACCATGGAGCTGATCGCCTCCTATTGCCTCACCGAACCCGGCTCTGGATCCGACGCGGCGGCGCTCCGGACGACCGCGACGCCGGAGGGGGACCACTATGTGCTGAACGGCTCCAAGGCCTTCATTTCAGGCGGCGGGGTTTCGGATCTCTATGTGGTCATGGCTCGGACCGGCGCTGAAGGGGCCAAGGGCGTCTCGGCGATCGTCGTGGAGAAGGGGACCCCAGGCCTCTCGTTCGGCGCCCAGGAGCGGAAGATGGGTTGGAACGCCCAGCCGACCGCCCAGGTGAACTTCGACAATGTCCGCGTGCCGGTGGCCAATCGCATCGGCGGGGAGGGGGAAGGCTTTCGCTTCGCCATGATGGGGCTGGACGGCGGTCGGCTGAACATCGCCTCCTGCTCGCTGGGGGGCGCGGCCTTCGCTCTAGATACGGCCAAGGCGTACATGACCGAGCGCAGGCAGTTCGGCCGACAGCTCGCCGACTTCCAGGCGCTGCAGTTCAAGATCGCCGACATGGCGACGGAACTTGAGGCCGCCCGCCTGATGGTGCGCCGCGCCGCGCACGCCCTGGACAATCGCGATCCGGAGGCCACCAAGCTTTGCGCCATGGCCAAGCGCTTCGCCACCGACGCCGGCTTCGAGGTCGCCAATCAGGCCCTGCAGCTTCACGGCGGATACGGCTATCTGAAAGACTATCCGCTCGAGCGAATCGTACGTGACCTGCGCGTCCACCAGATCCTCGAAGGCACCAACGAAATCATGCGGGTGATCATCGCCCGGGAGATGTTCCGGCAATGACCGACGAAGTTCTGACGCGGATCGAGGGCGAGGTTGGGCGGATCACGCTCAACCGACCGCAGGCGCTGCACGCGTTGAACACCGCCATGTGCCAGGTCATGACCGATGCGCTGCTGGCCTGGCGTGAGGAGCCCAAGGTCAGGCTGGTGCTGCTGGACCATGCTGGGGAGCGGGGTTTCTGCGCGGGCGGCGACATCCGGATGCTGGCCGAGAGCGGAGCCGGCGACGGCAAGGCGGCGCGGGAGTTCTTCTTCGTCGAATATCGGCTGAACCACCTGCTGTTCGAATATCCCAAGCCGGTCGTGGCCGTCATGGATGGGATCACCATGGGCGGCGGCGTGGGGCTTTCCATGCCTGCGCGCTACCGCATCGCGACCGAGCGCACGACCTTCGCCATGCCCGAGACCGGCATCGGCCTCTTCCCTGATGTGGGTGGAGGCTGGTTCCTGCCACGGATGCCGGGGCATGTCGGGACCTGGCTGGCGCTCACGGGGGCGCGGATCAAGGCCGCCGACTGCGAGTTGGCCGGTATCGCCACGGACTACGTGGAAAGCGCCAAGATCGCCGACCTGAAGGCCGCGATCGTCGCCGATCCAGGCAATGTCGAGGGTTTGCTGGTCGATTACGCAGCCGACGCGGGACGTCCGCCCCTGGCCGATCATCAGGACGAGATCGACCGGCTGTTCGCGCCCGACACCCTCGAGGCGATCATCGCCGGCCTCAAGAGCGCCAAGAGCGAGTGGGCGGCCGAGCAGTTGAAGGTCATGGCGACGAAGTCACCCCAGACCATGAAGGTGGCTCTGCGCCAGCTTCGTCTCGGCGGGAATATGAAGTCCTTCGCGGAAAACATGACGATGGAGTACCGGATCGGCGCCCGCGTCGTGCAGCGTCACGACTTCATCGAGGGTGTCCGCGCGGTCATCATCGACAAGGACAACGCGCCGCGTTGGAACCCGCCGACGCCGGAGGGCGTGAGCGAAACCCTGCTGGACGGGATTTTCGCGCCGCTTCCTTCCAACGAGGAGTGGACGCCGCTACCTTGACCTCGACGGCGGCCGCGATGAGCCGCCGCTGGAGGAAACGAGATGACGCGCAACCTGTGGACGGCCGCGACCGCGGCCCTGTTGCTTTGCGTATCCGGGGCGGAGGCGGCTCCGCCCGCCAATGTGACCGCCGCCTTGACCGCTCCGAGCCGTAGCGACGCCGACAAGGCCCGCGATGCGGCGCGTAAGCCTGCGGAAATGCTGGAGTTTTCGGGCGTGAAGCCCGGTGACAAAGTCGGGGAGCTGCTTCCCGGCGGGGGCTATTTCACGCGGCTGCTCAGCGCGGCGGTGGGGCCGAACGGCAAGGTCTATGCCGCCGCGCCGGCCAACGATCTGGAAAAGGCCAAGGCCGCCGCCAAGGGCAATGTCGAGGTCGTCGCCCTGACGCCGACCTCCCTGGGCTTTCCCGAGCCGGTGGACCTGATCTTCACGGCGCAGAACTATCACGACTTCCACCTGAAGCGCCTGAACCTGGACGTCGCCGCGGTGAACAAGCGCCTCTACGACGCGCTCAAGCCCGGCGGGACCTTGCTGATCATCGATCACGCGGCGGTTCCGGGCGCCCCGATCGAGGTGGCCGACAGCCTGCATCGTATCGACCCGGCCGTCGTGCGTCGCGAGGTGGAGGCCGCCGGCTTCAAGTTCGTCGGCGAGAGCAACGCCGTCCGAAATCCGTCAGACCCGAAGACCGGCAACGTTTTCGATCCCGCCATCCGCGGCAAGACCGACCAGTTCGTCTACAAGTTCCAGAAGCCCAGCTAGGAGCCTTCATGCGTATCGCGTTCATCGGCCTGGGGAACATGGGCGGCGGCATGGCCGCCAATCAGGCCAAGGCGGGCCGAGAGGTCGCAGCCTTCGACCTCTCGGCCGCGGCGCTCGATCGGGCCAGGGGGGCGGGCTGCGCGCCGGTCCCCACCGCCGCAGAGGCGGTCCGCCAGGCCGATGCGGTGATCACCATGCTTCCCGCCGGACCGCATGTGCGCCAGGTCTACGCCGAGGAAATCCTGCCGAACGCGCCGAAGTCCGCCCTTCTGATCGATTGTTCGACCATCGACGTGGAGAGCGCCCGCGCGGTGGCGGGGCAGGCCAGGGCGGAGGGGTTCCGCTTCGCCGACGCGCCCGTCTCCGGCGGAACGGCGGCCGCCGACGCCGGCACGCTGGCCTTCATGGTCGGCTGCGACGAGGGCGACTTCGCCGAGATCGAGGCGGTGATCGATCCGATGGCGCGCGCCGTCATCAGAGCGGGGGACCATGGCGCCGGCCAGGCCGCCAAGATCTGCAACAATATGATCCTGGGCGTCTCCATGATCGCCGTCTGCGAGGCGATCGCCACGGCCGAGAAGTTGGGTCTCGATCCCGAGCGCTTCTTCGAGATCGCCTCGAAGTCGTCGGGGCAGTGCTGGTCGATCACCAGCTACTATCCCTGGCCAGGACCCGTCGAAACCGCCCCCTCGAACCGCGGCTATGAGGGCGGCTTCGCCACCGCGATGATGTTGAAGGACCTGAAGCTGGCGCAGCAAGCAGCCGCCGCGGCCGGGGCCGCCGCGCCCATGGGCGCCCAGGCGGAAGGACTTTATGCCCTATTCGAGCGACTGGGTTACGGGACTAAGGACTTCTCCGGAATTCTCCAGATGCTTCGCGGGCGCTTGGATGAGCTGGGCGGATGATCACGGCGCCTGATCGAACGCTTACGAAAACTGATCAATCGTCCATGACGAATTGTGGACAATCGAGGCAGGCGGCGCGATAAGCCCGCCACAGAACAAGGGGACCGCCTGCGACGCGAGATCGTCAAGCGTCGCCAGCGGCATTCAAGGTCGATGGATTACAAGAACGCCTTCCGCACCGCCCTCGAACAGATTCGTTCGGAAGGCCGCTATCGGGTGTTCGCCGACCTCAAGCGCCATCGCGGCGAGTTTCCGCGCGCCACCTGGACCCGTCCTGACGGCTCGCAATCCGATGTCGTGGTCTGGTGCTCCAACGACTATCTCGGCCAGGGCCAGAACCCCGTCGTCATGGACGCCATGCACAAGGCCATCGACGAGGCTGGCGCGGGCTCGGGCGGCACCCGCAATATCTCCGGCACGACGGCCTATCACGTGGAGCTCGAGCGCGAGCTCGCCGACCTGCACGGCAAGGAAGCGGCGCTGCTCTTCACCTCGGGCTACGTCTCGAACGAGGCTTCGCTTTCGACCCTCTACAAAATCCTTCCGGGCCTGATCATCTTCTCCGACGAGTTGAACCACAACTCGATGATCTCGGGCATTCGCGCCGGCAAGCGCGAACAACGCCGTGTGTTCCGCCACAACGACCTGGCGCACCTCGAAGAGCTGCTGGCCGATGCGCCGGCCGATGCGCCGAAGGTGATCGCCTTCGAGAGCGTCTATTCGATGGACGGCGACATCGCCGACATGAAGGCGACCGTCGCTCTGGCGAAGAAGTACGGCGCCATGACCTATCTGGACGAGGTGCATGCGGTCGGCATGTACGGTCCGCGTGGGGCGGGCGTGGCTGAGCGCGACGGCGTCATGGCCGAGATCGACATCATCGAAGGCACGCTGGGCAAGGCTTTCGGCGTGATGGGCGGCTATATCGCCGCCGACGCGGTGATCGTCGATGCGATCCGCAGCTATGCCGACGGTTTCATCTTCACGACCTCGCTGCCCCCGGCGCTCGCGGCCGGCGCCGTGGCCTCCATCAGGTATCTGAAGGAGCACAACGAAGTCCGCATCGCCCACCAGGAGCGGGCCGCCGCGCTCAAGGCGCGTCTGGCCAAGGCGGGCTTGCCGGTGATGCCGTCGGTGAGCCACATCGTGCCGGTGCTGGTCGGGGATCCCGTGCACTGCAAGATGATTTCGGACGTGCTGCTCAGCGACTTCGGGATCTATGTGCAGCCGATCAACTATCCTACCGTCCCGCGCGGCACCGAGCGGCTGCGCTTCACGCCGTCCCCGGCCCATACGGACGAGATGATGGACGCCCTGGCCGACGCGCTGGAGAAGCTCTGGGTCCACTGCAACATCGCCCGGGTGGGCGGGCAGGCCGCCTAGCCAAGGAGTTCGGCGAAGCTCTGCCTCGCCGCCCCGCTTGCTGGTGGGCTTGCGCCTTTGCTGGAACAGGCGCATACCCGCGAAATCTCAGCCGTTCTAGCGGAGACCCCACGGGTTCGCTGATTTTCTGAACGCGGCCAAGCCGCACAAATCACTTGCCGCGGCGCACGCCCCGGCCCAGGCCGATCTGCTTTGCGAAGTCGGAACGACGCGCGGCATAGGCCGGCGCGACCATCGGATAATCCGGCGGCAGGCCCCAGCGACGGCGGTAGTCCTCCGGGCTCATATCGTAGCGCGAGCGCAGGTAGCGCTTGAGCATCTTCAGCTTCTTACCGTCCTCGAGGCAGACGATGTAGTCGTGCTGCACCGAGCGGCTGATCGGCACCGCCGGCTTTGGACGTTCTTCCTGAACGGCGACGGTTGTTTTGCTGAGGCCTTCGAGGGCCCCGTAGACAGATCTGATGATTTCCGGAACCGCATCGGCGGAAACGGGGTTACGGCTCACATAGGCGGCGACGATGTCGGCGCCCAGCCGCATCAGCTCCTCGCCCGAACGTCCCTCGGGCTCGGCTTCTATACTCATTCAGGACCCCCTGACGACGCGATGACGAACGCAGGCGCCGCGCGTGCGCGGTCGCCTCCGTGGCCGGTTCAACGCCGCAGGCAGAAGATCGTTCCATGCCGTTGGCCCAGGCGGCCGATGGCGCTAAAGAGCGCGCAGCGAAGCGCTCTTCCTCCCAACCGCTCCGCAAGTTCCCGAAAGGCCCGCCCATGACCGTCCACGCCCAGACTCCAGCCGACGCATTCTTCACCTCCGGCGTCGCCGAAACCGACAAGGACATCGCCGCGGTCCTCTCGGGCGAGCTTAAGCGCCAGCAGGATCAGATCGAGCTGATCGCGTCCGAGAACATCGTCTCGCGCGCCGTCATGGAGGCGCAAGGCTCTGTTTTGACGAACAAATACGCCGAAGGGTATCCCGGCAAGCGCTACTATGGCGGCTGCGAGGTCGTGGATGTGGCCGAGCAGATCGCGATCGATCGCGCCAAGGAGATCTTCGGCTGCGAGTACGCCAACGTGCAGCCGCACTCGGGCAGCCAGGCGAACCAGGCGGTGTTCATGGCGACCATGGCGCCGGGCGACACCTTCATGGGCATGGACCTGGCCGCCGGCGGCCATTTGACGCACGGCAAGAACGTGAACCAATCCGGAAAGTGGTTCCGGCCCGTGGCCTATGGCGTGCGCCAGCAGGATCACCTGATCGACTACGACATGGCGGCCGAGGTCGCGCTGGCGGAAAAGCCGAAGGTGATCATCGCGGGCGGCTCGGCCTATAGCCGTCACATCGACTTCGCGCGGTTCAAGGAGATCGCCGACAGCGTCGAGGCGATCCTCATGGTCGACATCGCCCACTATGCGGGCCTGGTGGCCGGGGGCGTCTATCCGAACCCGTTCCCCCATGCGGACATCGTCACCACGACGACGCACAAGACCCTGCGCGGGCCGCGCGGCGGCATGATCCTGACCAACTCGAAGAAGCTCGCCAAGAAGATCGACTCCGCGGTCTTCCCGGGGTTGCAGGGCGGTCCGCTGATGCACGTCATCGCCGCCAAGGCCGTGGCGTTCGGCGAAGCGTTGAAGCCCGAGTTCAAGCAGTACGCCCGCCAGGTGGTGGACAACGCCCGCGCGCTTTCCGACAGCCTGCAGTCGGCGGGCTTCAAGATCGTCTCCAACGGCACCGACAGCCATCTGATGCTGGTCGACCTGACGCCGAAGGGCGTCTCCGGCGCGGATGCGGAAGTGGCGCTCGAGCGCGCCCACATCACCACCAACAAGAACGGCATCCCCTTCGACCCGCTGCCCCCGATGCAGACCTCGGGCCTGCGGGTCGGCACCCCGGCGGGCACCACCCGCGGCTTCGGGCCCGGCGAGTTCCGTCAGATCGGGACCTGGATCGGCGAGGTCCTGGATGGCCTGGCCAAGGGGGGCGACAACTCGGCCGTGGAAGCGAAGGTCCGCGAAGAAGTCCTGGCGCTGACGAAACGCTTCCCCATCTACGCCTAAGCCCTGTATCTAGGGGTTTTGCGGCCGGAAGGGTCTAGATCATGCGGTGCCCGTTCTGCGGTCACGCCGAAAGCCAGGTGAAGGACAGCCGCCCGTCGGAAGACGGCGCGGCTATCCGCCGCCGACGCCTCTGCCCCGAATGCGAGGGACGGTTCACCACCTTCGAACGGGTGCAGCTGCGCGAGCTGACGATCGTCAAGCGCTCGGGCCGCCGGGCGCCGTTCGACCGCGACAAGCTGGCCCGCTCCATCAGCCTGGCGATCCGCAAACGCCCGATCGAGCCCGAGCGGGTGGAGAAGATGATCTCGGCCATCACCCGCCAGCTGGAGAGCATGGGCGAGACGGAGATTGCGTCCTCCGTCGTTGGCGAGCTCATCATGAAGCACCTGAAGGAACTCGATGACGTGGCCTATGTCCGCTACGCCTCGGTCTATCGCGACTTCCGGGAAGCCGGCGAGTTCGCGACCTTCCTCGGCCAGGAGGGCCTGAGCGACGGCGAAGAGGATGGGCGGTAGGCGGACTTGGCGGTCAGTCGCTCCCCACCAAGGGGAGGGAGACGCGTGACCGTCACCCTTAAGCTGGCCACCTCGCTGGACGGCCGGATCGCGACCGGGACGGGCGAAAGCCGGTGGATCACCGGTCCGCAGGCGCGCGAGGCGACACACCAGTTGCGCGCCGAACATGATGCGGTGCTGGTCGGGGTGGAGACCGCCCTGGCCGACGATCCTGAACTGACGGTGCGCCTCGCGGGCTGGAACGGCCGGCAGCCGGCGCGCGTGGTGCTCGACAGCCGCCAGCGGCTGGCGGACGGATGCAAGCTCGTGGCGACCGCACGAGAGATCCCGACCTATGTGATCTCCACGACCCCGCCGGAGCCGCGGCTGACCGAGCAAGGGGTCAGGGTTCTGCAGGTGCATGCCGTGGGCGAGGAGCGGCCGGAGCTGCGCGATGTGGTGGAGACACTCGCGAGTGAGGGCCTTCACAGGCTCTTCGTCGAAGGCGGCGGACAGGTGGCCGGAAGTTTCCTGCGCTGCGAACTGGTGGACCGGCTGGAATGGTTCCGGGCCCCGATCATCATTGGCGGGGAAGGGCGGCCGGGGATCGGCGCCCTTGCCCTGACCGCGCTTTCCGATGCGCCGCGGCTACGCCGTATTGAAATCCGGGAGGTCGGCGACGACCTTTGGGAGCGTTACGAGAGGATCTGAATGTTCACCGGCATAGTCACCGATGTGGGCCGCGTCCGCGCGATCCGCGAAACCAACCGCGACACCCGTTTCGAAATCGAGACGAAGTTCGACCTTTCGACCGTCGATATCGGCGCATCGATCAGCCACGCCGGCTGCTGTCTGACCGTGGTGGATAAGGGTGACGATTGGTTCGCTGTCGAAGTCTCCGGTGAAACCATGGGCCTGACGACCTTGGCCAACTGGAAGGAAGGCGACCCGGTCAATCTGGAGCGTGCGGCCCGCGTCGGCGACGAGCTGGGCGGCCACATCGTGTCGGGCCACGTGGACGGCGTCGGCGAGGTCGTCTCGGTGGAGTCCGAAGGCGGCTCGCATCGGGTGAAGATCCGCGTCCCGCGGCCCCTGCACCGCTACATCGCGCCGAAGGGATCGATCACGGTGGAAGGCGTGTCGCTGACCGTGAACGAAGTCGAAGACGACGTCTTTGGGGTCAATCTCATCCCGCACACCTGGGATGTGACGACCCTCGGCCGGCTTCGGCCCGGCGCGAAGGTGAATCTCGAGATCGACATGTTGGCGCGCTATCTCGCCCGCTGGCGAGAAACGGCCTAAAGGGTCGCTCCGAAGAGAGATTGGAGCCCCATGCTCGAAGAAAAGATCCGCATCCTCATCGTCGAGGCCCGCTTCTACGACGATCTGGCCGACGAGATGCTGAAGGCCGCCACCGACGTGATCACTGCGCACGACGCCGAGTACGACGTCATCAGCGTGCCCGGCGCGCTGGAGATACCTGGCGCGATCGCCATCGCCGAGGAGGGAGGACATCGTCCCGCAGGACGTCGCTATGACGGCTATGTCGCCCTGGGCACGGTGATCCGCGGCGAGACCTATCACTTCGAGGTGGTTTCCAACGAGTCGGCGCGGGGACTGATGGACCTGACCATCGGCAAGCGCCTGGCTATCGGTAATGGGATCCTGACCGTCGAGGACGAGGAACAGGCCTGGGCTCGCGCCCGCGCCAGCGAGGGCGACAAGGGCGGGGCCGCCGCGCGCGCGGCCTTGGAAATGGTCGGCCTGAAGCGCCAGTTGCTCGGGCAGGTCCGATGAGCCGCGGCCCGCGATCCGTCGCCCGGCTGGCGGCCGTGCAGGCGCTCTACCAGATGGAGGTGTCCGGCGCAGGCGTGGAGGCCGTGATCCGCGAGTTCTCCGACCACCGCTTCGACCGCAACATCGAGGGCGAGCCGGAGAGCGAGGGCGCGACCCTGGCTGCGGCCGACGAGGCGTTCTTCGCCGACCTGGTGCGCGGGGTCGTCGGCCATCAGCGCGAGATCGATGCGGCCATCGTCAAGCGCCTTGCGGCCAACTGGCGCCTGGAACGCATCGACGCCACCGTGCGGGCGATCCTGCGGGCCGGGGCCTTTGAACTCTCCCACCGGGCCGACGTGCCCACCGAGGTGGCGATCGACGAGTATGTCGAGCTCACCAAGTCGTTCTTCGACGGCCCGGAGGCGGGATTCGTCAACGGCGCGCTGGACGCGGTGGCCCGCGATGTCCGGGCCTGACGAGGCGCCCGACGAGTTCGAACAGATAAGGCGTCTGTTCCGGCCGCTGACCAAGGGCGCGCCCGAAGCCTTCGACCTCCTGGACGACGCGGCTGCGATACCGAGCCGTCCGGGATTCGATCTGGTGATCACCAAGGACGCCATGGTCGCCGGCGTCCACTTCTTGCCGGACGATCCGCCGGACCTGATCGCGCGTAAGCTCATCCGCGTGAATCTCTCCGATCTCGCCGCCAAGGGCGCCGAGCCCTACGGCTATTTTCTCGCCATCGCGTGGCCGACCGGTTTCGGCTGGAGCGGGCGGGAGGATTTTGCGCGAGGGCTGGCGCTCGACGGCGAGACGTTCGGCCTGGTCCTGCTCGGCGGCGACACCGTTTCCACCTCGGGGCCGCTGACGGTCTCGCTGACCATGTTGGGCTGGGTTCGGAGCGGCGGCATGGTCCGGCGCAGCGGCGCCCGCGTAGGCGACCTGGTGATGGTGTCGGGGACGATCGGCGATGGTTGGCTTGGCCTGAAAGCCGCTTGCGGCGAACTCGAGGACGAAGACGGATACCTGGCCGCGCGCTATCGCCTGCCGAACCCGCGCTTGGAGCTCCGCAGCGCCCTATGCGCGCACGCCAGCGCTGCTGCCGACGTCTCGGACGGCTTGATCGCCGACGCAAGGCATATCGCGCGAGCGAGCGGGGCGGCTCTGCGCTTGGACCTGGAACGGATACCGCTGTCGCCTTCGGCGAGCGCCTGGTTGGCGGCGCAGACGGATTTGGAGGCGGCGCACGTGGCGCTCGCCTCCGGGGGCGACGACTATGAGATCGTCTGCACCGGACCAAGGCCGATCGAGGGGCTGACGATCATCGGCGAGGTGAGCGAAGGCGAGGGGGTCGAACTGGTCTGGCAGGGCAAGTCTCGTGCGGCCCCGGCTGGCGGCTGGCGACACGGCTAAGCTTCTCGAAATCCTTTTGGGATAGCGCTCGCGCATGCGCCGCCGGGCCGTCATCTCAGCTCTCTTCGCCAGCGTGGCGGCGCCCGTCGCTGCGGCGGAGAAGGCTGCGCCGGTAGGGCAGTATGTGGATCTCGCGCCCGTTGCGGTCCCGATCCTCGCCGAAGGCCGGCTGGTGAACTACGTGTTCGTCACCATGCGAGTGCAGCTGACGGCGGGCGCGGACGCGGCCCGATGGCGCGCGCGCGAGCCCTATTTCCGGGAC